>Ga0326728_10003550_pt1 | contig 48056 bp, 36 predicted proteins | sample MB3enrmetagenome_FD_207602 | JGI IMG/M metagenome (GOLD analysis project Ga0326728, IMG submission 207602) | Lab enriched peat soil microbial communities from McLean, Ithaca, NY, United States - MB31MN | ecosystem: Environmental > Terrestrial > Soil > Wetlands > Peat | place: USA: New York...
TAAGGAGGTGTGGAGTGGTGGTGGCAAAGCAGCTTTCCGTGATGGTAGAGAACAAGCGGGGCGCCTTGGCGGAGCTCTGTTCCAGGCTGGCGGAGAAAGCCGTAAACATTGTGGGGTTGATGGTTCCGGAACAGATGGGAGTGGCGCCGATTCGCCTGGTTGTAAACAATAGCGACACAGCCCGCAAAGTTCTTGAGGCGATGGGGCTGAAGTTTACGGAAGAGGATGTGCTGGCTGTGCAGGTCTCAAATCGTCCTGGGGCATTGGGGAAACTGACGCGCAAGCTTGCCGATCACAACCTTGATGTGAAGTATGCATACGCCACGATCGCCAAAGGAGTGGACAAGGCCACGGTGATTCTTGCCCTGTCTGACCCCTCGGCTGCAGCTGAGGTTCAATAATCACGCCGGATAATACGTTGCGGGATAAATGATAAGGCGATGATGAGCTCGGGCGCACCGCGGGTCGCCCCCTCATTTCGCTTTCTGGTTGACGGGAGAAAGGCCCTGCGTTGGCCAGGCGAAATCGTGGAATTCGCCGGTGTGGTCAAAGCCGCCCAGAGGGATGGGTTGCGAAGGTTCGGCGGGAATGCCCGTGGCGCGGACGCGTGCCAGTGCCTCCGCTTCATGGATACGCGATGCATCATATTCGACGATCAAGTCCTGACCTTCGAAGGAGAGTGCGCGGATTCCGTAAACCGTGGAGAGCCGCGAAAGATGCTCAATATCCTTGGGGGTTAGTTCCTTTTTCACCTTATAGCGTGTTTTGAGAAAGGTCATCGATACTTGCCTCATTGACATTTCGGATTTTAGATTTTGGATTTTGGATTAACGACTACCACTGCCCACTATCTTTCTTCAATCGAAAATCGCAAATCTAAGACCCAAAATGGTCAAATCTCCACATTGCGCAGCCGCAGGGCATTGCCGATGACCGACACCGAGCTAAAGGTCATGGCCGCCGCTGCGAGCATAGGACTCAACTGCCAACCGAGTAGAGGGTAGAGCACGCCAGCCGCTACCGGCACCATCACCATATTATAGATGAAGGCGAAGAAAAGATTTTGCCGGATATTGCGCAGCGTGCTCCGGCTCAGCCGGCGCGCACGGACGATGCCTCGCAGATCGCCTTTGACCAAAGTAATCCCGGCGCTTTCCATGGCGACATCCGTCCCCGTTCCCGTGGCGATGCCGACGTGCGCTTGCGCGAGGGCCGGCGCGTCGTTGATGCCGTCGCCGGCCATGGCCACGATGCGGCCCTCCGACTGAAGTTGTTTCACGATCTCGCCCTTGCGTGCCGGCTGGACTTCCGCCTCAAAAGCATCGATTCCCAATTGGCGGGCCACGGCTTCCGCCGTGCTGCGGTTATCCCCCGTTAGCATGACAATGCGCAGGCCTTCCTGATGGAGAAGCCGGAGGGCTCCGGGCGTCGAAGGGCTGATGGGATCTTTTACTGCGAGCACTCCCGCGGGCCGGAGATCGACAGCAAGGAACATGGCGACCGATCCATCGCGACGCAATTCCTCAGCCTCACGCTGCAAACTGCCGGGAGAGATCGCGAGCGATTCCAATAGGGCGGCGTTCCCGAGCGCCACGGCCTTGCCGTCCACAGTTCCGGTCACGCCTTGGCCGGTGAAAGAGCGGAAGTCCTTGACATCGGGAAGGGTGAGAGAGCGCTCCTGTGCGGCGGCAACAATGGCGCCGGCCAGGGGATGTTCGCTGCTGCGTTCCAAGCTTGCGGCAAGGCACAGCAGATCCAAGTCGGTCCAGCCCGGTTGGGGCCTGACGGCGGCGAGGCGCGGCTTGCCCTCCGTTAGCGTTCCGGTCTTATCGATGACCAATGTATCCACCTTGGAAAGAATCTCAAGGGACGCGGCGTCACGGATCAGCACGCCTGCCATCGCCCCTCGTCCCGTTGCAACCATGATGGACATGGGTGTGGCCAGCCCCAAAGCGCAAGGGCAGGCGATGATCAGCACGGCAACGGCGTTAATCAGCGCGTTGGCCAGGCGCGGCTGTGGGCCGAAGATCGACCAGGCAACAAAGGTGAGCGCTGCGATGCCTAGCACAACCGGAACGAAATAGGATGCCACGACGTCAGCCAGGCGCTGAATGGGCGCGCGGCTGCGCTGTGCTTCGCTGACCATTGCCACGATTTGCGCCAGCAGCGTTTCACTGCCGACACGCTCAGCGCGCATCACGAAGCCACCCGTTCCGTTCAGGGTGCCGCCCGTGACGCGGCCCCCAGCTTTCTTTTCAACCGGGATGGATTCGCCCGTCACCATCGATTCATCCACGGAACTCGTGCCTTCGAGCACGCTCCCGTCCACCGGAATTTTTTCGCCGGGACGCACGCGCAGGCGGTCACCGGGATTGACTTGACCCAGAGGAACATCCTCCTCGCCGCCATCGGCGCGCAGCCGGCGGGCAGTTTTGGGAGCAAGTCCCAACAAGGCTTTCAGCGCGCTGCTGGTACGGCTACGCGCGCTTAACTCTAGGACTTGCCCCAGAAGTACCAGGGTCGTAATTGTGGCGGCGGACTCGAAATACACCGGGACTTCGCCGGAGGAGAGGCGGAAAGATTGCGGGAAAATCTGCGGGAAGGCAGTGGCGAGGACGCTATAGAGGTAGGCCGTGCCTGTACCCATGGCGATAAGCGTGAACATGTTGAGGCTGCGGTTGGCGAAAGAAGCCCATCCGCGCTGGAAGAAAGGCCATCCTCCCCAGAGGACCACGGGAGTTGCAAGAACTAACTCGATCCAGGCAAGCAGCCTCGGGGTTATGGTGTGCTTGAGGGAATTCCCGCCCAGCATAGCTGACATTTCCAGGACAATCAGCGGCGCCGTCAATGCCAGGCTAATCCAAAATCGCCGCGTCATGAGGCGGAGTTCCGGGTTGGTTTCCTCTTCCTGCGTGACGGAAACGGGTTCGAGCGCCATGCCACACTTGGGACACACGCCGGGGCCGAACTGGCGGACTTCCGGGTGCATCGGGCACGTGTAAAGGACGCCGGGATCCGCTGCCGGCGCCGTGGTGTGGCCGGAGGCCGGGGCGAGAAAAAGTTCGGGGTTGGCCTGGAATTGTTCCAGGCAAGATCGGTTACAAAAATAGAATTGCTGGCCCTGGTATTGATAGGAACCCGCTGCGTCTTCGGGTGTAACCTCCATGCCGCATACTGGGTCGATCACGGAAGCATACCTCAAATCGATAGTATGTCAGCTTGGGGCAAAGCCACAAGTGATGCTTACGGAACCGCGGCGCTCCTATGTTAGAATCGCGGAATTGCAGAAGCACGAAGGAGGGGGCTGATGGCGAAAAAAGCTGAGTCACCGATAGCGGCGGAGAGAGTTGACCCCGCGGTGGCGGCAACGCTGACGGGGATTATCTATCAGGCCAAACTGTTCAACCGGCAGGCAAAGGTCAATGTGCCGGAGGAAGAAGTGGTGGTAGAAGTCATCCGCCTCTGGCGAAACGTGATGGACGCCTTAGGTTCCGGATCGGTTCCCGGGAGCAGCGTCTAGAGACTGCCAGGGGATTGCCGGGAGTGGTCACGCTAGCGGTTGGACCCGCGGGCGAGGTCCAGGACGAAATTCTGGATGCGGGGGTCATCCCAGTCGGTGGCGTTCGCCACTTTTTCCGCGACCAGTCCGCGGCGGTCCAATATGTAAGTTTCAGGAAATTGAAACGTGCCATAGCGGGCCGCGAGCGAGCGGTCCGGATCGCGCCCGACGGGATAGGAGATGTGATACTCCTGAATGAAATCCTGAAGCGCCTTTTGATTCTCGTCGACGCTTACGCTGAGCACAATCACTCCATGGTCCCGCATTTTTTCCGCGAACTGTTCCAGGCTGGGCGTTTCTTCCACGCAAGGCGGGCACCAGGTGGCCCAGAAGTTCAGCACGACGATTTGCCCTCGGTAGTTTTTCAAATCCAACGAGCCCGAAGGAAGGGCAGGCACGGAGAAATCCGGCGCGCTGTCGCCGATGGCCAGGGGGCGGGCTTGGCGTTGGCGCAAGGCGAAGTAAGCGGCCCCCCCCAGAATCGTGATCAGGATTGCAGCTTTAAGGGCGTTGGTTTTGCTCATGCCAGAATCGTCTATTATAATGAATCTTTGCGCCTCGTCATGCGAGATAAAGAGGGGCCCCGGCGAGTGAGTGGCCAACGGGGGGCCAGCGGATGAGTACTAGCCATAAAGAACGGGTTTCGGTCATCATTCCGGCACGCAACGAAGAGGTTAACATCGCGCGAGTGGTGAGGTCACTCGCGAAGCAACAGGGCATTCGCGAAATCCTGGTGGTGGATGATCAGTCGGTCGACCGGACGGGGGAAATTCTGGCCGCGCTGGAAGGTGAGATTCCTCTCCTTCGCATTTTGCGCGTGGAGTCATTGCCGGAAGGTTGGCTGGGGAAGACGCACGCGGTAGCCCAAGGAGCGCGCGCGGCCACAGGGGATTGGCTGCTTTTCACCGACGCCGACACTGACCACCTTGCGGGAAGCCTCGCTGAACTGGTGCAACGGGCGGAGGATGAGCGCGCCGACCTGCTTTCTGTTTCGCCAGGACAGGAGACGCCGACGTGGTGGGAGAAATCTGTCATCCCCTTCGCATATGTAAAACTGGCATCCCTTTTTCGCTTCGAGCAGGTTTCCGATCCGCATTCGCCAGCGGCCGCTGCGAACGGTCAGTACATGCTGGTGCGAAGGGACATTTACGAGCGGTGCGGCGGGCACGAGGCGGTGAAGTCACAGATTCTCGAGGATGTGGAACTGGCGCGGAGGATTAAAGCGCTGGATGGGAAACTGCTATTTCTGCCGGGCGCGCGGTGGGTACGGACGCGCATGTACCGGAGTTTTCGCGAAATGTGGCAGGGCTGGACCAAGAATTTCTATCTTCTTTACGAGGGGAACCTTTCCAAAATGCTGGCGGCGGTTGCGTCACTCTGCTTTTTGGATTTGTTCCCGGTATTGGCTTTCGTGGCGGCATGTCTGTGGATAGCTTTTGTCCGCGCCGGTGGTGTGGCCACCCTGATGGCCTTGGGCTTGTTCTTGCTGGCGCTGGCGCGCCAATGGAACTACGGGCGGGCGCTGGCGCGTTTGGGGTTTGATCCGATCCTGGCGAGTTACCAGCCGATCGGCGCCGCCCTGCTGGGGGCCTTGATTCTGGGTTCGTTGCGTGCCCACCGCGCCACGGGAAACATCGAATGGAAAGGGCGTCATTACGCCACGAAGGGGAAGGGATGATGTACGTCACGCGGCGCGCGGAGTTTTCCGCCTCGCATTATTATCACAATCCGAAATTCACCCCCGAAGAGAACCGACGGATCTTCGGCAAGAGCAATAATCCCCTAGGGCATGGTCACAACTATAGTCTGGAAGTGACGGTCAGTGGCGCGATTGATCCCGCCACAGGCATGGTGCTGGACCTCAAGGAATTGAAGGTCCTGCTGGAGCAAGAGATCATCCAGTTGATGGATCACAAATTTCTGAATAAGGAAGTCCCAGCCTTCGCGGAGAAGAACCCCACCACGGAAAACATTGCGGTTGAAATTTGGAATCTGCTGGCCCCGAAACTTGCGCACGGCAAGCTGCATCGAATTAGGGTGTACGAGACCCCGGACTTATTCGTGGATTACTACGGAGAATGATGGTTTGCCTTACGCGACGCTACCGATTCTCAGCCGGGCATCGGCTGCACAATGATGCTTTGAGCGCGGAGGAGAATCGCCGTGTTTACGGGAAATGCAACAATCCCAATGGGCACGGGCACAACTATCTTTTGGAAGTTACGGTAGCGGGCGCCATCGATCCGGCCACCGGCATGGTATTTGACTTGGCGGCGCTGGATGGAATCGTTGCCGAGCGAGTGCTCGATAAGCTCGACCACAAGAACCTGAACCTGGATATGGAGAACTTTCGCACGCAGGTTCCTACGACAGAGAACCTCTGCCTGGAGATCTATAAACTCTTGCGCAATCCATTGGAGGAGGCGGGTGCGGAGCGTGGCCTGCAACTTGACCGCGTGCGCCTGGAAGAGACGAGCTTGAATTCATTTGAATATGTGCCCGAGCAAGCCGGCCGCAAGAAGGGAAATGGTTCAGAACAATTATGAAAGCAGATGATCTGGAAAACCTCGAGGGACTTGAAACCGCTGCTCCTGCCGATCCGATTGCCGGGGCGGTCCGTAAACTGATCGCGGAAGTGGGAGAGGATCCGGATCGCGAGGGTGTCCTGAAGACTCCGGCGCGCGTGGCGAAGTCCCTGCGCTTCCTGACCAGCGGCTACCAGCAGGACATCGACAAAGTGTTGAATGGCGCGCTTTATTCGGTGGCGTATGACGAGATGGTGATTGTGAAAGAGATTGAAGTGTTCAGCCTCTGCGAACATCACTTGCTCCCGTTTTTCGGACGTTGCCACGTGGCTTACGTTCCCAATGGCAAGGTGATCGGCCTTAGCAAGATTCCCCGCATTGTCGACGTCTTCGCGCGGCGGCTGCAGGTGCAAGAGCGCCTGACGGTGCAAATAGCCGAGACCATTATGGAAAAGATCAAACCGCAAGGTGTCGGCGTTATCGTCGAGGCGCGCCATCTCTGCATGATCATGCGTGGCGTAGAGAAGCAAAACTCCATTGCTGTGACCTCTCATATGCTTGGGGTCTTCCGCGAGTGCGAGGGGACCCGCTCGGAGTTTCTGCGGTTGGTGAAAGAGCGGGCCTGAGAAAGAAGACCGCATCCGGAGCGGGGAATACAGCCGCTGGAGACGACGACCTATGGGAAAACTTGAAGGTAGGGCCGTTTTGATAACGGGGGCGAGCCGGGGAATTGGTCTGGCGATTGCGCGAGCCCTGCACAGCGAGGGCGCCAAGCTCATTCTGGTGGGGCGAAATGGCGGGCCGCTCGCCCGCGCTGCAGCGCAGGTTCCCGGCGCGGTGATGAGTATGCCCGTGGATGTCACCAAGCCCGGTGATGTAAAGCGGCTCATTGCCGCCGTGCAAAAGCAAATCCACCGGCTCGATGTTTTAATCAATAATGCCGGGGTGTTCACTTACAAACCCTTTGCCAAAACAACTCTGGCAGATTGGAGAAGCAATCTCGAGACGAACCTCACGTCCATTTTCCTGACCACCCAGGCAGCGTTGCCGCTGCTCAAGCGCAGCCGGGGGGACGTGGTTAACATCCTTTCCATTTCCAGCCGTGTCGCCTTCCCGAACTGTTCGGCGTATGCCGCCGCAAAATTCGGCGCATGGGGATTGACGGGCGTGCTGCGCCGCGAGCTCCGCGCGTACGGCATCCGAGTGACGGCAGTGTTGCCCGGGATGACGGAAACGCGAATGAAAGATGCGCTGGATTTCCCCGTGCGTAGCGAGGACTTGTTGCAATCGGAGGACGTGGCGGCCGCCGTGCTGAGCGCGTTGGTGCAGCCTCGGCGCGCGACGGTGGAAGAAATTCTCCTCATGCCTTCCGGGGGCGCCCGCGGCGGGGAAAACTATGCCACACCGCAGCGGCAACCGCGCACCTGGCGGTGATTTTTCTTTGCCAAAACGTTAGGTTCGTGCTAACCTTTTTGGTGTATATAAAGAGATGAGAAGCGAGGAGAGAGGCGGATGCCGTTGGCCCGTGAGTCCAAAGTCAGCACCATAGAACGATTTCGAGTCCACCCCAAGGATACGGGCTCACCCGAAGTTCAAATTGCGCTGCTCAGCGAGCGGATCAACTACCTAAACGAGCACTTCCGTGCCCATCGTAAAGACCATGCTTCACGGCGTGGGCTGCTGAACATGGTGGGCAGGCGCAAGCGGCTGTTAGAGTATTTAAAACGGCGTGACCCAGAGGCGTACAAGCAGGTCATCGAGAAGTTGGGCATCCGCAAGTAGCCCGGTGCATAAAGTTTCAAGATTTCTGACCAGACAGGATGTGCTGTCCAAGCGATCCCCCGGTTTGTCGGTGCGGATCGCTTTCGTTTTAGGGGCGCCTTCACACCGGGCCTGGGGCTCCCATCCGTTCAACATCCACCTCGGTTCGCAGCTCCCTGAATAACCTGCATGCCTGACGGCGGGGTGAAGTCTATCACCTCGGCCGGTCAACGAGCATGCCATGACCCGCTATGTGGCCCCTGTGTGGTGCTCGGCGTGGATTGTTGGAGGATTTAAATGGAACAAGTTAGTATTACCCTGGGTTCAAATACCCTATCAATTGAATGTGGCAAAGTGGCGAAGCAAGCTGATGGCTCCGCCTACGTGCGTTACGGCGACACGGTAGTCCTGGCCACGGCGTGTTCAACTATTCCGAGGGAAGGGATAGATTTCTTCCCCCTCACGGTGGACTATCGTGAATATACCTATGCCGCGGGAAGAATTCCCGGCGGCTTTTTCAAGCGTGAAGGACGGCCGACGGAAAAAGAAATTCTTACCAGCCGCCTGATTGACCGGCCCATCCGGCCGCTTTTCCCAGAAGGCTTTAAGGACGAAACGCAGGTTATTGCCCTGGTGCTTTCCGCTGATACCGATAACAACCCGGACGTCATCGGGCTGGTGGCGGGTGCAGCGGCGCTCTACCTATCCGACATCCCCTTCTTTGCGCCCGTGGGGGCAGTGAGGGTGGGACTGGTGGATGGGCACTTGGTTACCAACCCCACCTATAGCGAGATCAAGAACAGTTTGCTGAACCTGGTGGTGGCGGGCACGGAAGACGCCATCGTGATGGTGGAGGCGGGTGCGAAGGAAGTTTCCGAAGCGACCATCCTTGAAGGGATTCAGTACGCGCACGGGGAAATCCGCAAGATTGTAGCGGCGCAGAAAGAACTGTTTGCCAAGCTGGGATTGAAGAAGCGTGAGTTCGCAGCGCCGGTTCGCGATGAAGCGCTGTACGCGGAGGTACGCGGCAAAATCGAGGAAGCGCTCCACGAGGCGATGGATACTTCCAAGTATGTCAAGTTGGAAAGCCATCGCAAAATTGCCGAGCTGCGAAAAGCGCTCATGGAAAGCTACCCTGAGGACGACGTGGCAAAGCGTCAACTGGTAGCGCACTATGTTGACGAACTGGAAGAACGCTTGTTCCGCGATGACGTGGTGCTGAAACGCCGGCGGCCAGACAAGCGCGCCTTTGATCAGGTCCGCGCCATCACTTCCGAAGTAGGAATCCTGCCGCGCACGCACGGCTCAGCGCTGTTTACTCGCGGTGAAACACAGGCGTTGGTTACCGCTACGCTTGGAACCGGGGAAGATCAGCAGCGTCTCGATGTGCTGGAGGGTGAAGCTTTCAAACGCTTCATGCTCCATTACAACTTTCCTCCCTTCAGCGTGGGTGAGGTTGGGTTCCTGCGGGGCCCCGGCCGGCGCGAGATCGGGCACGGAGCTTTGGCCGAGCGCGCGCTGCTCAGCATGCTTCCGGAAGAGAAAGACTTCCCCTACACGGTTCGCGTGGTGTCCGACATCCTGGAGTCGAATGGTTCATCGTCCATGGCCACGGTCTGCGGGGGAACGCTGGCCTTGATGGACGCTGGGGTTCCGGTTAAGTCTCCGGTGGCGGGGATTGCCATGGGTCTGGTGAAGGAAGGTGACAAGTACGCCATCCTCACCGACATCGCGGGTCCCGAGGACCATTACGGCGACATGGACTTTAAAGTTGCCGGAACCAAGGACGGAATCACAGCCTTACAGATGGATATTAAAATCACGGGCATTACGCCGGCGATTATGGCGGAAGCCTTGACCCAGGCCCAGGCTGCGCGCTTGCACGTGCTCGGCAAAATGCTGGAGACACTGGCTACCCCGCGCACTGACATCTCAACTTATGCGCCGCACATCTACGCGATGAAGATCAATCCCTCAAGGATCGGTGAACTCATCGGGCCGGGCGGCAAAGTCATTCGTGGCATCATCGAGCAGACGGGCGTGAAGATTGACGTCGAAGATGATGGCAGTGTGAACGTGGCCGCAATCGACGAGCCCTCCGCCTCGAAGGCATTGAAGATGATCCGCGACTTGCTGGCGGAAGCTGAGATTGGGAAGACGTACCTCGGGAAAGTGGTGCGGCTGGCGGATTTCGGCGCTTTCGTGGAGATTTTCCCCGGCACGGACGGTTTGCTTCACATCAGCGAAGTGGCGGAGCATCGCATCCGGGATATCCGGGACGAGTTGAAAGTGGGTGACCAGCTCTTGGTGAAGGTCATTTCCGTTGAGGGCAACAAGGTGCGCTTGAGCCGTAAAGCGGTTTTGCGCGATCAGCGCGCCAAGACCGGCGCCAAGGTGGAGCACTCCGAGCCTGGGGAGCACGCTGAGCATTCGGACCATCACCCTTCCCACGGAAAGCATTAGGCTGGAACGGTTGTAGACAGGGCGAGCCGTTTTCGGTCGGCGCCGGTTTCGCGATGCGGGACCGGCGCTTTTGTTTGTGGACGGAGCTCTTTGCAGCCAATCTATGGAGCGGCCGGAATCCTCCCTGGGCGACGGCACGGGCGTGGGCGCGGAATGGCAAAATCGAAGGCCCAAACCTGGCGGCAAAGGCCATCTGAAATCACAAATCTCAAATTTGAGATTTCCAAGCCAAGCTCCCGGGCACAAGTCTTAATCCCCCATCTCTTCGAACATTGGTCTCGAGCCGTCATCCCTCCGAGTCGAAGTCTTGAGGCCTCATCCCCCCACCCCATCTAAAATCCAGCATGGGAAAACCCTTTGCGGCGCCGCGGGACGTTCTGGTAGAATCCGCCTCCAGATGGTGTAGTGCATTCGCATCGGATGTCAGCTCAAGCACGTAATCGATCGTTTGCCCACTCGGGGCGTGCTCTTTCACGTTTGCCGGTAGAATATGTCTTGACCTTCAGGAGGTAGATCTATGGGGTACCTCGACAAACTCGATCTCGACAAGAAACTGGAATCGAAGGGCGAATACGAAGAGCTGTTGCAGGAGTATCAGTTCAAGCTGTTGAAGTTGCAGCGCAAGATTATCGAGAAGGGAATTGCCGTCGCCGTGGCCTACGAAGGTTGCGACGCAGCGGGCAAGGGAGGAAACATCAAGCGCATCACCGAATCCCTCGACCCCCGCGGGTACGAGGTGCATCCGATCGGCGCGCCGAACCCGGGGGAAAAAGCCCACCATTGGCTGCGGCGTTTCTGGCTGCGGCTGCCGCCCCGCGGCCGCATCGCCATCTTTGACCGCACTTGGTACGGGCGGGTGCTGGTGGAGCGGGTGGAGAAATTCGCCAAGAAAGAAGAATGGCAGCGCGCCTACCGTGAGATCAATGAATTTGAAAAAACGCTGACGGACGACGGGTTGGTGTTGGTCAAGTTCTGGATTCACATTTCCAAGAAAGAGCAGCTCGACCGTTTCAAGAGGCGGGAGAAAGATCCCTGGAAGAACTGGAAGCTGACGGAAGAGGATTGGCGCAATCGCGAAAGGTGGGATGCCTACATCGAAGCTCTGGAAGAGATGTTCGAGAAGACGGACACGCAATTCGCTCCATGGACCATCATCGAGGGAAACTGGAAATGGTGGGCGCGTATCAAAGCCCTGAAGACGGTGGTCAATTGCATCGAAGCGCACATCTGATGCCGGTGATCTGCGCGGTGGAGCGGGGCGGTGACTCGCGGGCATGAGGGGGCGTAATTGGCCTGCCTCGTATAGCGCGCAAGGGGGGTACACTCTCGATCCCGGCGGAAAATCTCCCGCGGCCGCTGCCCGGGTGGAAGCTGTGTTTCCAATCCCCAGGCTGAAAACCTGTTTGGCCCCTACTGATCCCTCATCAAGGCGCCATCACAACCTCCCGATTTTCCTCACGTTTTCAGGTGGGGCGCTTACGGCGATGGCTAATCCAACGTAAAAGGGAAGGACCCAGCCCCATGGACAAATCCCGCAGGGCGTTTCTTGGAACCGGCATGGCGGCAGTGGCGGCGGCCCACGCGCCGCAGGGGCGTGCGGCTGAGGAGATTGAATTCTTTTCTTTTGACCTCATCCGCCCACCGGATTTTGCCGCGGCGTACGCCGAAGGTGTGGGTCGTTTCGAGTTGTCGAAAGCAGGTGACCGCTGGCAGGCCAAAGATGTGGTAGTCACCACGAGCATCCGGCAAGTTGGCGCGGCCAAAACAATTTTGATTTCGCTGGAAGCGCCCCACAGCGCAGTTGAGCGCCTGCACTTGCGCTGGTTGGGCCCCCTGCCGATAGGCTCGCGCTTTCTCGGCGATCATTGGGAGCGGTCCTACGGCGACCTGGAATGGCGCGGTTTCGCTGCTGATCGGGTCATGCCCTGGTATTTCCTCGTGTCAACGGGGAAGGAAACCCATGCATACGGTGTCAAGACTGGCGCGAGGGCTTTTTGCTTTTGGCAAGCGGATGCGGAAGGCATCTCTCTGTGGCTCGACGTTCGCAACGGCGGCAGCGGCGTGCAATTGGGTGAACGGCGATTGGATGCGGCCGAGGTGGTGACGCTTGAAGGGGATCCCGATCTTGGCGCCTACGCCGCCGCCCGAGCGCTTTGCCACGCCCTTTGCGAGCACCCGCGCCTGCCTGCCCAGCCGGTCTATGGCTCCAACAATTGGTATTACCTCTACGGCCAGAATATGTCAGCGGAGATTGTGCTGCGTGATGTCGACCAGTTGGCGGAGCTCTCCCCGCCAGAGGGCAATCCCCCCTTCATGGTGATCGATATGGTCTGGGGCAAAGCGCGGGGCGGGGCAGGCCCGTGGACGGAAGATAATTTGCGATTTCCGGAAGTGCCCAGCCTGCCTGGCGAAATGAAGAAACGCGGCGTGCGGCCGGGAATCTGGGTGCGGCCTCTGATCACCGTTGATCCCCAGGCGAAGGGTTGGAAACTCTCGCGAGACCAGAAACCGCAACCAAATGATTCACCCTTTATCCTTGATCCCAGCATGCCGGGAATGTTGGCATACATGAAGGAGGGCTTGCGCAGGGTGACGGGGTGGGGGTACGAACTGGTGAAGCACGACTTTTCCACTTATGACATCCTGGGTCGCTGGGGAATGAGGATGGGAGAAGAGGTGACCGATGAGGGGTGGCACTTTGCTGACCGCAGCAAGACCTCGGCGGAAATCATCCTGGAGTTTTATCGCGCCATTCGCGAGGGAGTGGGCGACGCCATCTTGATCGGATGCAACACCATGGGCCACCTGGGTGCGGGGATTTTCGAAGTGCAGCGAACGGGTGATGACACCAGCGGGCGCGCCTGGAACCGGACGCGTAAGATGGGAGTGAATACGCTGGCCTTCCGGCTGCCGCAACACCGAACGTTTTTCCTGGTGGATCCAGATTGTGCACCGATTACAAAATCTGTTCCGATTGAAATGGCGCGCCAGTGGCTTGACCTCGTCGCGCGGAGCGGGACGGTCCTGTTCGTTTCTACCGACCCTGCGACCGTCTCGCCCACGGAGAAGGCCTTGCTCAAGAACGCTCTCGCCCTTGCCGCCCGAATTCAACCTGAGGCAGCACCACTTGGATGGATGGAAACCATGTTTCCAGATCGATGGCGCTTGGGAGACATCCTGACAAGATTCAGTTGGTATGAGAAGGAAGGCGTCGATTATTTTACCAAGTGAGGCCGAGTGGGAACCTCCCCTAGTCGCTCCCTCCCGTAGTCGCTCTTGACACGGCTTCGCCCCTCTCGTAGCATTCGAACTGGTTGCCACATTGAGTTCAGGCGAGATATCTCCAACGATCTTCGATGTGCCCGGAATTCCGCGCGGGACGCATGGGCGTGGAACACAGGCGGGTGGCAATGGCGAGGTGAGATTGTGCGAATTGCGGTGCGTTTCATAGATGATGTGGCAATCTTGAGCCTGAGCGGGAAATTCCTGGCGGGCAGTGACGGACCTTATCTGCGGCAGAAGGTCAAGGATTTGATGGATGCCGGAACCCGGAAGCTGATGGTCGATTTCGCCGAGGTGCCTTACATTGACTCGACGGGCCTGGGGTTTCTTGCGGGAGCCCGAGTGACAGTGAAGAACGCTGGCGCGGGGATTGTTCTGGCCAGTATGAACCCCCACGTCCGAAAGATTCTAGACGACGTGAAGCTGACGCAATTCTTTGTGATCGCCGACAGTGAGGCCGCGGCTGTGGCCTTGCTGAATCAGCCGGAACCTGCGGCGGGAGCTACTCCCGAGCCTGGCAAGCGCAAAGGGGAAGGGAAGAAGCGCCCCGGTCTCGCAGCGGAAGTGTAACCGCGGCTTTTTTGGTCAGGCGCCCCATTTTTCGTGAGGGGCAGGCTTCTTAACTGTTTTCACGCATCACAAACGCACGTGCCGGCGCGCGTGCGCAATGCCGGCCGCGGAATCTTTCTCGGGTCTGCATTCTAACCGGTTGCTGAGAAATCCAGGCGGGCCAATGAGGAGCGATTGTACTTGGCCACAGATCCTGTGGTTTGAAGGCTGGCATAGCCACTCGAAGTTGCTTCTTCAGGCTTTTCCCTAACTGGTGAGAATTCATCAAGAGATTGACAGTGCCACTGGGTTAGGTTATTTTCAGTTTTAAGCCCGCAGCGGCCGGTTTGGAGGACAGACCGGGGAGCCTCCACGTGCCGGGCGACACTTACCAAATCTGCCGGAGCGTGGTTGACGGCTGTAGCACGATCAACTGCCGGCTTTTCAAATCGTGAGTTCATGAACATCTTGGGGCGACGCCGCACTGAACGTATCCTGGCGCCTGTTCGGATTCAGGTGATCGGTAACGACGTGTCGGGAGTCTCTTTTGCGGAAGACACCGTGACCGTCAGCTTCAATCAACAGGGGGCGCGCATCAGCCTGCTCCACTCCTTGTTGCCTGACGATGTGGTGCTGGTCAAGAACCTTGAGAATGGGGTAGAGGAAGAGTTCCGCGTGGTTGGCGCTTTCCAACATGTTTTTGGAAGCCGCCGCGAATGGGGCGTGGAAGCGATCAATCTGGAGAGCGCCATTTGGGGCGTGGAGTTTGCCCCCAACGATGATAGCGCCCAACCCAAGGTGTTGATTGAATGCGCGGCTTGCAAGACGGCCGCGCAGAGCACCCTTTCAAGCATCGAGTACGAGGTCCTGCTGGCCACCGGCCTCATCTCCCGCCATTGCGACCGCTGCAGCGAAACGACGCGTTGGAAGCCCAGCGACCAGGTGGTGACCCCGGAGATTCTGGTCCGATCCAGCAAAGCTGCTTCCAAGGGTGCGCACGATCTTCGCCGGGCGCGCCGCTTGAAGCTCACCATGCAACTGCGCGTGCGCAACGCTTGGGGTGTAGTGGATATCGCCCAGACGCGCGATGTTTCCAAATTGGGCCTCTGCTTTATCAGCAGCCAGCGCTTTTCACCCGGGGACGAGATCTATATTACCCTGCCGTATGCGCAGAATCAGGCCCCGGTGGAAACGAAAGGAAAGATTATCTGGACGGCGGAAGGCACCTCCGGCCAGTTTTACGGAGTCGAGTACCTTCGCTGACGCCAACGATTGCGGATGGGGAGAGTCCATGACTTTATCTTGCCCGGATCGATTCATGATGGCCTTGCGCCGGAGGGCTTTCCTTGCCGTTGGCATGGCTTTGGCCTGCACGGCCGCAGCGCCCGTAGCGCGAGCGCAGCATCCGCTGCCGGAGACGCGTAGCGACTACATTCACCACCTCGAGGACCCCCAGCGCGCCGAATGGCAGAAGCCCGAGGAAGTGATGGCCAAACTCGGCCTGAAACCCGGCGACAAGGTGGCAGATCTGGGCGCGGGCTCAGGATACTTTACCCTGCGGTTCGCCAAGGCGGTCGGGCCCGAGGGGAAAGTCTACGCCGTCGATATCCTTCCGGAAATGCTCGATTACATTCGGCAGCGCGCCCAAGATGACGGCGTGAAGAATATTCAACTTGTCCAAGCTCTGCCGCATGATCCTACATTGCCGCCGGCTTCGGTGGATATGATTTTCATTTGCGACACACTGCACCACATTTCCGAGCGCCCCACGTACTACCCGCTGCTCGCGAAAGCCTTGCGACCGGGCGGACGGCTGGTGAACGTCGATTTCTACAAGAAGCCCCTGCCTCTGGGCCCCCCGCTTGCCATGAAGATCGATAAACAAGAAATGATCGAGGAAGTGAAAGCCCTGGGCTTCCACGTGGTCCAGGATTATGATTTCCTGCCGTACCAGTACTTCCTGATTTTCCAACGTTAAGCTTCCCAATCGTTCTCTGTGGGACGTTAACGATTGACCAATGTGAGTTTGCCCTTGGACTCGAAAACGCGAATCTGAGGAAGAATCGCTCCGCCAATCCTGTATAACATGCTGCCTTACTATAAAGGAAGACAGAAGGTGGAGGCCCTGATGAAAGCAAGGGTTATCGCACTTTGCGCGACCAAGGGCGAAATGAAATAACCAACATAGCAGGCCGTAGGGCGCGACGAGCGAGCCTAGTGGGTTTTCAATGGCCCCATGACCCGATCTCTCGATCTCCCGATTCCTCAATGGTTCAGTATGACCGCATGGGCAGGGCCGAACTCCGTTCGGGACCTCGGATTTCGAGTTCTGGATCCCGGATTCTGGATTCCGAAGTCCAAGATCATAGATTCCGGGTTCCAGATGTCAGATTTGATAGGGGAAGAGGGATATCGACGTTCACGATCAATGGCATCGGGACGGGTTCCGCCTTGCCCTTCCGGCTGCTCCGTGAGACCATCTCGGCCTGTGAAAGATTGCAGCCGACTCTATTAAGGAATTTACTTATGACACGCTCTGCCTTATTCCTTCTGATGACTTCCAGTGTTTTGACTCTGACGCCCGCGCGAGCGGCCGAGCAGTCCGTCCCGCGGGTTTGGTTTGTGGATTCGCTCATCAAAATCTTCCCCGGCGACGCCGTGGGAAGTCATCGTCTCATTCGGCCGGAGCTGCCGGCGGCGCGCGGGCAGCACGTGAGCGTGCAACTTGCGGTGCGCTCGGCGCGGCCTCTGGAGGGCATAACGGCTGAGGTTGGTCCGTTCAAAGACTCCGCCGGCGCAACCTTGGCGGGCGCCACGGTGCGCCCAGAGGGTTACGTGGTGGTGGGCTCGCACACACGCCACACGCCGGAAGACGAACGGGTGGGGGAAGCGCCGGGCTGGTTTCCTGACCCCTTGTTGGATTTTCCCGTGAATCTCCAGCCCCGGCACACGCAGCCGTTGTGGATTAGCGTGGCGGTGCCCGCGGATGCCCAGCCGGGTGACTATCGAGGCGCAGTCGTCGTGCGCGTGGGGGACCGGCAAGTGGCGCGCCGGGAAATCCGCGTGAAAGTGTTGGCGGCAACGGTCCCGAGCCAGCGCACGTTGAAAGTCACCAACTGGTTCGGGTTCAACGACGCCAACTCCCAGCAGTTTTACAAGGTCGCCCAATTTTCACCCGGCTGGTGGACGCTCGTGGCGAACCTCGGCGCCGTCATGGCCGAGCACCGGCAAAACGTGATCATCACGCCGTTGATGGATCTGATCGAGCCGCGAGTGGCCGGCAGCCACTTGGTCTACGACTTCGCCAATTTCGACCGGTGGGTGGAAACCTTCCAGCGCGCCGGCGCCATGGGGTACATCGAAGGCTCCCACCTGCTCGACCGCGCCGGAAGCTACGATGCGGGCCTGATCGTGAGCACGTTTCAAATCGAAAACGGCAAGACGGTAAGGCAAACCCTCCCTCCCGATGATCCGCGCGTGGAGCCCTTTCTGGCCGGGTTTCTTACCGCGCTCAATACGCACCTGGAAGAGAAAGGCTGGAAATCGATCTACTACCAACACGTGCTGGACGAGGCCCATGGCGCCGAGCCGCCCTACTACGCGCGCTTCGCGGAATTGGTGCACCGCTATCTTCCCGGCGTTCCGACTCTCGATGCCGTCGACGCTTCGCACATGCCAGAAGAATTGCAGAAAAATTGCGACATCTGGGTTCCCCAACTCGGCCGCTTCGACGAGCAGATGGAAATGATTCACCAACGTATCGCCGGCGGCCACGAAGTGTGGTTCTACACGTGTTTGTTTCCCAATGGGCGTTACATGAATCGGCTCATGGACTACCCCTTGCTCAAGGTGCGGCTGCTGCAATGGCTCGATTTCCGCTACGGCTTTACCGGCTTTCTGCATTGGGGCTGGAGCTATTGGACGCCTGACCCGATTCTTGACACGCAGCCGGTGATCGACGAGAACACTGAACTGTTGCCATCGGGTGACGCGTTCATCGTCTATCCCGACCGGGCGCGGAAGTCCGTGTATTCCTCCATTCGCCTGGAAACCATGCTGCAAGGCATTGAGGATTACGCGATGCTGGTGGCGCTTAAAGCTAAGGACCCCGCCGCGGCCACCCGCTTGGCCCAAGAGGCCGTTACGGGACTCACCGACTACGTCCGCGACCCGGAAAAGTTCCGCGCCATCGAAAGGGAATTGCTCGAGGCGCTGAGCAGGTAGGGGGGATTACCTGGCGGAGCGGGCGGCTTCGGGAGAATCACAGGTCAAAACCCCATGCCGGGGCGTTTCATGGATAAAAGGCTAATGGATGCAACAGAGGAAGAGTCGAAGGAAAAAGGGAAGTCTGGACGTCCAGAAAACTGCTAAAGGGAAGGGGAATTAAGGACTTTTTGTCATAGCGCTGAGGCGTCCTGTCCCGCCGCGCGGCACCTTGTCGCACCGTGTCCCACCTTATGCCTAGGGTTATCGCCTCGGGAGCAGAGGGGACTTGGGACTGCGGGGATCCAGACTGGATCGACCCTCGGTGCCACGGCATCCGACCTCCTCACCCGAGACTTGATGCGTTCGGCGACGAGCCAGAAGGCGCCCAGGGCGGCAGGCAGCAGCATGGCGAAGACAAACCACACCAGCGAGGCGCCCACGGCGGCGCCGGAGGGCACGGCATACGGCGACAGCAACAGTGCGGCGGCGCCTTCACGCACGCCGACGCCGCTGAATGAGACGGGCAGGTCTCCTGCCAGTACGATATAAGGGTAAGTGGCTAGGGCGGTGCTGAATTCGGTGGGGGAGAAGGCGCGAAGGAGGAAGAAGAACGATGCCAATTCCACCCCCATCGCGCCCACCGCCATAATGGCGAAACGCGGCGTCGCGATCGGCGGCATTCCCATCGCCGCTTCCGTAAAACGACCGCGGAAATGCCGCGACTTTCCTGCCAGCTTGGAAAGGTGGGAAAGCAAGGCGGGGAACCCCATCACCACGGGGAGGAGGGCCAGCCACACCGCCACTCCGAAGACGGCAGCGGGGCGGGACGCCAGGAGAAACAGGCTGGCGCCCATCGACGTCAGCAGCGCCCAAAAATCCAGCAGCCGGTCGTACACCGTCAGGAGCGCAACTTGGGCGCGTTCGTCCTCGCGAACGAAAACGCAGCGCCCCAATTCTCCCAGCCGCCCGGGGGTGATCAACCCCAGCGCAAAGCCTCCGAAGAGTGAGCGCAACGACTGGCGAAGATGGCCTTTGCCTGCGACCGCCATCAATCGGTGCCACTTGTACGCGCGCAGGAAAAGCAAAACCAGAAATGAGAAGAGCGCCAGGAACAGGCTGCCCATTTCCAAGTTGCGAAAAGCGGCCCGCAAGCCCGCAAAGGGGACGCGCCAGACGATTACTACGGCGATTCCCAGAGATATGAACGTCTGTTTCCAATGAATTGAGCGCAATACCGTTCGCCTCCTACCCAAGGGGGGCACGGCAATCTCCAAGCTTTTGATATCGGCAAAAGTTGCGACGAACTTAAATTAGATTCTTCGCATCTTGCTGATTTTCATGGGGATATAGATGGGGCTTACTGGCCATAGGGAGCGTCGGAAAAGGCTCTCAGCCGCTTGCGCTCGAAGCTGTTGGCGGCAATTGCCGACAGTAAGATGCAAGGCAAAGACGACTAAACCACACGCTGACAAGTCAACATGGTTGGCCTTGCGCTTTTCCGGAGGAATGAGCGAAGGGGACGGGTGTGCCTGGGTCGAGAAGAACGGGCATCAGCGGGTGGGGGCCGGAGTCTCCAGACTGCAGGCGGCGAATTCAATCACGGCCTTCACTTGTTCACGGTCAAGCCCATCGAACGCGCCCATAATGTCGTCGAGGTTGGCGCCCGCCTCGAGGTTTTAGAGAATCGTGGCTACCGGCATGCGTGTGCCACGGCAGCACCCATCGTTGCGCCAAGCTTTTTGAGAGTTATCAGCCCGCCGGATGGCAATCAAGTCTGGGTCTGGCTCGTGGGAGGAGACCGGGTTTCGGACGTGCCGAGAGGACGAGGCGAAATATATATTTGAGTTCGAACGTGCTCTGGAGGGACTGATGAAGTGTTCGCTGCGGCGTCGCGGTGTGAAAGGCGTCGGGTAGCCGTCGGGCCGGCAAGTGACGTAGCAGACCTGCGTTCTGTGAAGGTCCGCGGGGTTCGGGCAACGGTTCGCGCACGAACCGCGGACCTAATAATCAGGCCCGCGCCACCTTACGGCGCGGTTCTTGACACGGTAACCTCAACATGTTTGTTAATGCGAAAGATCGAAAAGCCGTGGAGGAACGCGAACGACGCGTACCTCCGCGCAACCTCATTACCCTCCTACCCACTTCCCTTGGACAGCGTGCCCTCACGCCTTCAATTCCAGGTACATGCGGTAGGGGAATCCGGCGGCGATTCGGTAGAACGGCATGATCGCTCCGGTAGAGGGCACGAAGGGCGAGGGGGGTAGATCGTCGACGACCCGGAACTCGAACGGCTTATCCGCGTGCACGATCCGCTTGGAAAGGTCGCCGCCGTTCGCGCCCAGGTTGGGTTGGCGCGTATATCGGCCATCCTGCACCAGAACCACCGGGCCGTACATCAGGGCGGCGCGGTGCGGATGCTGGGCGTCAATCGGCACCAGGCGCAGGCGCATAGGAATCTGGATGCTGACGCGGTCGCCCGATTGCCACGTCCGCTGGAGCGTGGCCCACGTTCCCGGCTGGCAAGCGATTTCCGCTCGCGTGCCGTTGATCTGGACGCTGGCTCCTTCCGACCAGCCCGGAACCCGGAACCGAAGCTCAAACGCCACGCTCTCGGGCGCCTGCACGGCGAGCGATGTGGTGTCCGATTCCGGATAGCTCGTCTCTTGCGTTACTCTGATCTCCGTCCCGCCCTGGCTCCAGGTGACTTCCGAGGGAACAAACAAATTCACGAAGAGTCCCGCGGCGTCCTTGAAATAAATGATGTTGTGATAGTCCGCCACCGCCTGGATGTAGGTGCCCGAGCAGCAGGGGTAGGGATCCCAGTAGTACACCTTGCGCGCCGAGGCGAGCGGGGCGGGCGGCCCGAGCCGGTAGTCAGAATAGTAGAAGGTCTTTCCCGCCGGCGCCATGGGCAGCGCCGCTCCGATTCCGTTATACACAAGTTTTTCGATCCAGTCGCCATAGCGGGCTTCGCCGGTGAACTGCATCAGGTAGCTGCCCAGTTTGAACACGGACCAGGCGCCGCAAGGGGTCTCGAAAGTGTTGTTTTCTTCTTCGAGTGACCTCCCCAGCGATCCGTCAGCCGCCACCAGCCTTTCCGTCGGCCCGTAGCCGCCCGTGGCATAACATTGCACCTTTTGAAAATGATCGTAGGCGTTCACGATGGTCTTCAGGTACTCGAGGTCGCCCGTCACCGCATAAGTCATGGCGGCGCTGCTGAGAGTGTTCATGTGACTGTAAGCGTGGAATCCGCGGTTGTCGAGAGGCTCCTTGCCCGTGAACATTCCCCAGTAGTGGTCGTAGTGCCACACGTCCGCGAAGTTTTTGTACTTGCTGTCGCCCGTCAGTTGATAAGCGCGGTAGAGGTTTTCCGACAGGGTGTACCACTCGACGGGAAAACCCTGGATATCGTAGCCCGCCGGGGACTTGTTGCTGCGGTCGAGATACTTCACGCCCCAATCGGTCATCCGCTCGAGCACCGGGAGGGCGTCTTTCTCGCCGCCGAAGTAGTAGAGATCCAACAAACCGTAAATCGTCTTGTCCCACGAGTAGTGCGAGAGGTACAACTCCTTCGTCGAGGGGGCGAAGTAGGGCGCGCCGTCCGCGTCGAAGGTTTTTACCCATTCCCGCATCAGGCGCGTGGCCTTGTCGTGCATCGGCACGTCACCTGTCGCCTTGTACATACGCGCCATACCGCTCAAGTATTGTCCGAATACCGGGCCCAGATCCTCTGCGCCCCACGCCCCGCGTCGTGACCCGGCGCAGGCAGGCCGGCTCGCTTCCGAAATCCCTTCAGGAGGTCGTCATCAGGAAGGTTGTAATAGTATTCCCGAGTGGCAAGGTATTGCTTCCTCAACATGCCGTCCAGCAGGCGAACTCCAGTGTAGTTGAAGGGCTCGAGGTAGCGCTTCGGCGTGGAAGAGTTTTCACTTGCGCGTGCTGCCTCCGCGCTAGACGCTCCCCGCCCCAAAAAAGGCGACGCCGCAACTCCGGCCAGCGCCGTCTTCATGAAATCGCGCCGATTCTTGCCCTCGCTCATAGGACCCTCCCGCCCTGATCATAACTCGGAAGCCACGGATATTAGCGAGAATTCACCTTGCAGCGCAACTGCTGTCGGCGTTCGGTCGTGGTGCAGTTCGATGGGGTCGCGACGAGTTGACCGCGCGGAGGGACTGGTTCGCGAGGTCCAAGATGAAAAACACTTCTGGCGCCCGCGCTGGGAACAGGCAGGCGATGATGTGGGAATTCTGAAACCTCCTACATTCATGTTGGAGCCGTCAGAGGTAGAGGCCTTGATCGACAAGGCGCGCGAGCGTTCGGCCCTCATCGTGGACCTTCGCGGTAATACGGGCGGGGTCAGCGAAACTCTCAAACACCTGTTGGGTGGCATGTTTGAGAAGGACGTCAAGATTGGCGATCGAAGGGAGCGGAAGGGATCGAGGCCCCAGGTCGCCGTATCACGGAACCGTGGTGTTTTCACCGGCAAGCTGGTGGTCCTGGTGGGCAGCGGGGGTCCGCGCCAGCCATAGGAGGAATAATGCTCGTCACTCTTCTCACCCTTCGGTGTGCAGCCGTCCTCGGCTTTCTCTGAGCGTGGCGAGAAATCCTGAGTAAGGCGTTATGTCACAAATGGTTTTCCTAGCACCTCCGGAAGACAAGTTCCGAACCTTTGGCGAACACGCCGATTTTGTCGCCGGCGCGCACTTGGCTGGTGGCCATCAGGCGATAGAGAGGGTCCTGGAACTCGCACGACAGGGTGTGTTGGAGGTGCGCCGCTCCGTACTCCGTATCGCACCCGTGGTGGAGAAGCAGCGATTTGGCGCCGGAGGTGAAATCAACCTGAAAAGGTGTGGTCGGATGCTGGAGGAAAACCTGGCAGGCCTTGTCGAGTTCGAGGTCCAGGATTTTTTTCAGGTCGGCGGGCCGAAGCGGGTGGTAAACAACCGTTTCCTCGATACGGCGCAGAAACTCGGGAGGGAAGTGGCGCTTGAGGGCGCGCAAAGACACACTGCGGAAGTGCCGTGCTTTGGCCTCCTCCTCCGCCAACTGGGGGATGAAGCCCGAGGGTGTGGTGGCGCGCAGACTTTCCTTGGAGCCGATGTTGCTGGTGAAGAAGAAGAGGCAAGAGGAAAAGTCCACGTGCCGGTTGCGCCCATCGTTCATCTCGGCGCGGTCCAGCACGCCCAGGAGCAGGGAATAGAGCGAGTGGTGGGCCTTTTCAATTTCGTCGAAGAGAACCAGCGTATAGGGGAACTCCGCCGTACGGTAACGCTCAATGTTTTCGCGGGTGAAAACGGGCTCCGTGTCCGCGTGGCCGATATAACCGGGCGGCGCGCCCACCAGCCGGGCGATTTCGTGCTGCTGCTGATATTCGGCGCAATGGACTTTGAGCAAGGCGCTGGGACCGCCGGCCAAGATTTCTGCCAGCGCCTCCACGGAATGGGTTTTCCCGCAGCCGGGGGGCCCGAGCAGAAGCACGGAACCCATGGTCCGGCGCGGCTGCCGGGCCTGCACTTCGATGCGTTGAAGAAGGCGCAGGAGCGCCTCGGTGGCTTGGGGCTGGCCTACTACGCTGGCGGTCCAACACCGCGCGACGTGTTCGAGCCAGGAACTTCTCGCGGTGGGCCGCAAGGTGATCCATCCTTTGGGTTCTTGTTGGACGCCTACGCTGGTTAGCATCGCGCTCAAACCACCTCAGACAGCCGGTTTCGCTCCGCCGGTCGAAACCCCGGCGGGTTTTTGTTTACTCTATTTCATCGGCGGGTGCGACGATAAACATGAGAATTCATGGAGGGCGGCGCCGGCGGCTCGAGCCTGACGATTTTTTGTTCCGAAGGGTAAGCGGAATCAGTTATAAGTGAGGGGCACGTGGGCGAGTAAAGATCGGTTTTTGCGCCCCGCTTTGGCGAGTTTCTTCCGTGGAGGTTCGCTTGCTGAATCCGCACCCATCCGGCTCACCTCGGTTGCCGCGGTTACTTCCCGTCCTTTTCTTTTTTTCCGGCGCGTCGAGCCTGATTTTTGAGACGATCTTCACACGCCTGCTGACCTATACCTTTGGTAACACGGCGTACGCCGTGAGCACCGTGCTGGCGGCTTTTCTGGGCGGCTTGGCGTTGGGAGCCCATTTTATTGGCCGATGGGTCGACCGTCGAGGCGCGAGCCTTTTGACCTACGGCACGCTGGAATTGCTTGCGGGGGCGTACTGCCTGTTCATCCCGGGGCTGTTCGCGCTGCTGACGAAGGCCTACGTGGGACTCTACCACTCGCTGCACCTGGGAATGTGGGCGCTCACAGGGGTGCGTTTCGGGCTCGCGGCCATGGTGATCTTGCTTCCCACCTTTCTGATGGGTGGGACGCTGCCGGTGCTGGCCCGCTGCGTCGCGAGCGCAGTGGAGGAATTCCAGCCCCTCGTGGACCGTCTCTATGCCTGGAACACGTTGGGGGCGGCGGGCGGAGTTCTGGCGTCGACCTACTTGCTGATGCCCTCGCTCGGCGTGCGTGGAACTATTCATGTGGCGTGCGCCGCAAACCTGGCGATTTTCCTGGGTACAGCGGCGTGGAGCCGGCAGGGAAGCCTGAGGGCGGCGATCGCCCCGCCCGCTCCCACACCCATAAAGAATGGTGACCCGCGCCGCCGAGTGTTGCTGGTGGCGGCGTTCCTTACCGGCCTCGCGGCACTTGGCTACGAGGTGGTGTGGACCCACGTTCTGGGTTTTCTGGTCGGCAACACCGTTTACGCGTTCGGAGTCATGCTGTTCACCTTCCTCTGCGGTTTGGGGTGGGGAGCGCACTGGGTAGCACACCACCTCACGCGCCCGGCGCTCTGGCCTCGGGCTCTGGCTGCGTCGCAATTGTTCCTGGGGGTGGCGGTCTTTGTCACCCTGCCGTTGTGGAGTCGCCTTCCGGACCTTTTCGCGCACGGGCTGGGACGGGCCGAGGTCTGGGACGCAGCCGGTATCGCCGCGCTCCTCGTTGCGCGGGTGGCGTACCTCGGCTGGAGAATGGCTCGCCGCGGGCGCCGCGGAGGAGTTCCCTGGGCGCGGCTCCTCGAATTCGTGGCGGAGATCGTCCTCCTGGCGAGCCTGGTTTCCATAAACCTCGACACCCTGGGGCAATACGAGGTCACCGGCTTCGTCGTGGCGGAACTGCTGCGATTTTTCTGTGCTTTTTATCTCCTGATTCTGCCCTGTATGCTTTTGGGGATCAGCTTCCCCTTGCTTCTCAATCTTGCCAGCGAGGGCGGCGGCGTGGGCGCCAGCGTGGGCGGTGTTTACGCCGCCAACACTCTGGGGACGGTGGTGGGTTCCGTGCTTACGGGTTTCCTGGTACTGCCCGTCCTGGGATCGCACGCCACGTTGCAAGCGGCGGCGGCGCTCAATCTGCTGCTAGGGTTAAGTTTTGCTTTGCTGCTCGTGCCGCTCACGCGCGCGCGCAGGTGGGTTCTGGGACTGGTCGTGGCGTCATTGGTGTTGCTGGTATGGGGAGGTTCCGCGCAATGGGACGCGCGCAGTCTGACGCGCGGGACGTACGTCTATTTCGGCAGCGGCTGGCCCATCGACCGCGTCCTCTATTTCGCCGAGGATGTTCAGGGCGGGCTCACCGCGGTCATTTCCAGGGGGGGGATTCGCACCCTGCTTTCGAACGGAAAATTCCAGGGAGACGACACCCGCGAGGTTTCGGAGCAGGTGCGCTTCGCCCTGACCCCCATTCTCTTTACACCGCGCTTCGAGCGCGCGCTGGTCATTGGGCTGGGAACCGGCAACACTCTGCGCGCGGTCTCACTCTTTCCCTTTCAGAAGATTGAGGTGGTGGAAATAGCCCCACACATTGTGGAGGCCGCGCGGCAGTGGTTCGAGAAGGTCAACGCCGGGGTGCTGGAGGGTGACCCGCGGGTGAAACTCACGGTGGCTGACGGCAGGAATTTCCTGCTGCTGACACACGAGCGCTTCGACTTGATCACCATCGAAGTTACGTCCATCTGGATCAGTGGTGAAGCTGATCTGTACAACCGGGAATTCTATGAGCTCTGCCGGGCGCACCTCACGGAGCGCGGCGTGCTGCAACAATGGGTTCAGATCCATCACATGCGGCCACAGGACCTGCGGGTGATCCTGAATACCGCGGCGCAAGTGTTTCCGCACCTGGCATTCTTCCTCGGTCCGGAGCAGGGGTTGCTGATTGCCTCGCCCGGCCCGCTGGAATGCGATGCCCGTCAGTTGTCGGCCGTGGAGGCTCTGCCGGGCGTCCGCGACGAGCTGGGGAGCCTGAGAATTCCCAGCCTATGGTCGCTGCTGGGTGAACTGATGCTCTTCGACTCCTCATTTCGCGCGGCGACGGGCGCTTTACCGCGCGCCAGAGGTCTGCCCGAGGATTTTGCCTCTACCGACGACCGACCCTATCTGGAATATCAAACCCCAAAGGGGAATACTCTTCCTTATAATACCCCTGACCTGAACGCCTGGCTGCTCGGGCAATTCCGCCCGCCCCAACTCCCGCCCGAGCTGGTGGTACGCAACCTGGCCTCCGAGGGCGACCGGAACTTGGTGCTCGGGTTCGTGCGGGAAGGACGGGGCGATACGGCAGGAGCCCTCGCCGCCTTCCGCCAGGTGCAGGGAAGCAGTGCGGGCCGTGCCGGGGAGGAGATTGCGCGCATCGTCTCAAAAGCGCCCCTTGCCCGCTGACCGGGGAGCAGGGAGGGGAGGCCACCGAGCGAATTGCCGCTTGACAGCGGACCCAATTTCGGAATAATTCTCACCTTATGAAAACGTCTGGAGTTCCACCCAACCCGGCCACGGCCTATACCGTGAAGTCGCTGGTTAAAGCGCTGAGTATCCTGGAAGTGTTGGCGGATGAGGAGCCGCCTTACACGCTTACCCAGCTCAGCCGGCGGCTGCACTTGCACGTGAGTACGGTGCACCGGTTGCTGGTCAACCTGGTCCGGCGCGGATTCGTGGAGGAAGATAGGGTTTCAGGAGGCTACCAGCTCAGTTACCGCGTCCTGCGCATGGGCTTGCGAGTTCTTGACCGTCTGGATTTTCGGCGCGTGGCGCATTCGTTGTTGCGCGATCTTAATCTGCAGGCCAAAGAAACCGTGCACCTTGCGATTTTGCAGGAGGTGCGTGCGATCTCCATTGAGAGGTTTGACAGCCCTCAGCCCGTGGGCTTAGACGCCCGTTTAGGCGGGGTGATGCCACTTCATTGTACGGGAGTCGGGAAGACGTTGCTGGCCTATCAAGGCGAGGACCTGCTGAATCAGATTGCCCAATCGCCGGGCCTCACGCGCATGACAGCGCACACCATAACCGGGTTACCGCAACTGCGGCGGGAATTGGAACGGATTCGCGAGCAGGGCTACGCGCTCGACCAGGAAGAGGCGGTGGAAGGATTACGTTGTGTGGCGGGCCCGGTGTTCAACCATACGGGGCAAATTGTGGCGGCGTTCAGCGTGGTGGGGCCGGCGATGCGCTTGACGCCGGCGCGAGTCCCCGAGATCGCCCAACTGGTGCGGGAGACCAGCCAGCAAATTTCCTACCGGCTCGGCTATCGCAACGACCTGCGGCCTCTGGCCGGACCCCTGGGCGGCAACCTGCGCGCGGAGCGAGGTGTGCAGCGCGGGCGGGCCGGGAACACCGGGTAGCCTGGGACGGGAAAGCACTGCGTTGGAGGCTGAGGCCCGCAAGGGGCGCCGCCGGCGCGGGGCTTAATTTGAGGCCACGGCGGCGGGGCCCTGAGGTTTGGGCGCGAAGTAGCCGGGGCGAGTGCGCACCACCAACTTGTTCCGGCTATGAGGTTGGAAGGCATCCACGCGGATGTTGCGGAAAGTTCCATCCTTCTTGAGGTTACTGGGGCGGTAGACAAGGGTGTACTGGTTGCGGATGTCACGGGCGATCTGGCGGCAAGTGCTCTCCACCTCGTCGAGCGACTTGGGAAAGTAGGGTTCTCCACCGGTCGCCTCGGAAAGTTCCTTCAGGACCTTGGCCGCGCGATGGGCTTCGCCGCCGCGGATTTTGAAGAGGCTGCTGGTTTCGTCCGAGCCCAGCAAGCCGATGGTATAAATGACGGCACTGGATTTCTGGGCCCTGTCCATGAGTTCTTCCAAGGTATAGCGGCTGGCATTGTCTTCGCCATCGGTGATCACCAACAGAACCTTCTTGTCACGATTGCCCAGTTTGACGTGATCCAGCGAAGCGATAACGGCGTCGCGCAGCGCCGTGCCGCCGCGAGAATCAATCTTATCGAGCGCTGACTTCAGGTCCTCGATCGTACTGGCGAAGTCTCCTGGGGTATCGAGATAATACACGTCGTTAAAATTCACTACGAAGACCTGATCCTGGGGGTTGGAAGTCTTGGCGAAAATAAGCGCCGCAGCGTTCACCGCCTCACGCTTGTCGCGCATGCTGCCGCTGTCGTCGATGACGATGCCCATGGTAACGGGGACATCCGCATGAGAGAAGTGGGTGAGGGTCTGGGGCGCCCCGTCCTCCAAGACACGGAAGTCGTCCTGCTTGAGATCGTTGACGATGTGCCCCTTTTTGTCGACCACCGTGGCATGCAAGACGACCTCGTTAACGTTCACGGTGATAGTATATTCCTTGCCTCTTCTTTCGGCCGGCGGCGTGTGGGGAGTCGCGGGCTGCGTCGATTGCCCGCACAGGGCGAGCGATGGACATAGGAGGAGGGCAAAGAATCCACTCCGGGCGAGCAGGTGTCGGCAGTTCAATTTATTGAGTCGGTGCATAGTAGCCCGTTCGAGAGTAAACCTGAAGAGGCGGCAGCCCTTTGGGCGGATTCAGCTTGACCCTAATGCGCCGCCAGCGGCCGTCGCGAATCAGATTCGAAGGCTTATAGCCCAGCACGTATTGGTTGCGCAGTTCGATCGAGATTTTCTCGGCGATATCGGGCAGTTCATTGGTATTTTCAACGCTGAACAGGCGGCCGCCCGAAACTTCCGAGAGCTCCGCGAGCAAACCGGGGCCGCCCGCTTCCTCCGTCGTGCGCGCCCGGGAGGCCATGGGCTCGAATATGCCCACCGCGTAGATTTGCACGTCGGATTCCTTTACAGCCCGCTTGATATCGTTTTCCGTATAGCGGCTGTGATTGTCACCCCCATCGGAGATGACCAGGAGTGCGCGACGGTTTGTGGTGGCTTTCTTCATCTCACTCAAGCCCAGATAAATTGCGTCGAGAAGCGCCGTCCTCCCACCCGATTTTACCGTCAACAGCCGGTCTTGCAAATTCTCGTACTTGGCGGTGAATCCCGAAATCAGGTCTGGGCGGTCCGAAAAGCTGATGAGCATGAACTCATCCTGCGGATTGGATGTCTTGAAGAACTGAAGGGCTGCTTCCTTGGACTTCTGGATTTTATCACCCATCGAACCGCTGCAATCGAAGATCATTCCCACGGAGATAGGGGCGTCTTCCGTCGAGAAGGCAACGATTTTCTGCTCCACCTTTTCATCATAGACTTGGAAGTTCTCCTGGTCGAGGCCGGTCACGATCCGATCGAAGGGATCGGTGACAGTCACGTTAACGACCACCAAGTTCACGTCGACCAGAAGGGGAGTGACATGGACGGGAGGCGTCCGAACGGTAACATGAGCGCCCGCCTGGTCATCGGGCGGCGCGGTACCGGACTTTTGGTCACCCGAGCCACACCACACCCCTCTTGCCACAATGCCCGCCAGGGCAATCGCTGCTAACCCCAGAAGGGGAGCGCGGCGCAGTGAAAGAGCTGTCATGTCAGCAGCCCTCAGAGAAAGGACCCGAGCCGCTACCCAACCAATTGCGGATGCAGCTCCTCATTCCAGTAGAAGATTCTAACACACTTCCGCAGCGGTTGTTAGGCCGTGCGAAGAGAGGTCTGACGGTCTGGGGAAGCGATGGCAGCTTTGTGCGCTGCTTCTGAATGAAAATCAATCTCCTTTCGAAGCAAGGGTAAAAGGCGATGGGCAAGAGCAATTTGCCATTGACGGGAAGGGCGGACTGACGGATACTTGTCCGTACCGATTCCTTCCGTCCGATCGTCAACTTCGGTACATCAGGATATTTTAATTGGCTGCGTTGGCAAACCGTGACGCAGGCCACACACCATGTTTATTTACCAGGTCGCCAATCTTAACTTGCAATTAATGGAGGCGTATGGGTGCCAAATACATCTTTGTCACCGGAGGCGTAGTCAGCTCATTGGGGAAGGGGTTGGCATCGGCGTCGATGGGCGCTTTACTGGAGGCCCGTGGGCTCAAGGTCTCGTTTCTGAAGTTCGATCCCTATCTGAACGTTGATCCCGGCACCATGAGCCCGTTTCAACACGGCGAGGTCTTCGTGACCGACGACGGGGCCGAAACCGACCTCGATCTGGGCCACTACGAACGCTTTACCCGCGTCCGCATGCTCCGCGACAACAACTGCACGGCGGGCCGCATCTACGAAACCATCATTAGCAAAGAGCGGCGCGGCGACTACCTGGGCAAGACCGTGCAGGTCATTCCCCACGTCACCAACGAAATCAAGGCAGCGATCCGCAAGGTCTCGACCGATGTGGATGTGGTGATTGTGGAAGTGGGCGGCACGGTGGGCGACATCGAATCGCTGCCGTTTCTGGAGGCGATTCGCCAAATGCGTTTGGAACAGGGGCGCGAGAACGTGGTGTTCGTTCACCTCACGCTGGTTCCTTTCATCGGTGTCTCCGGTGAACTCAAGACCAAGCCCACGCAACATTCCGTCAAGGAACTGCGCGAAATCGGTATCCAGCCGGATATCCTGCTTTGCCGAACGGACCACTTCTTATCTCCTGAGATCAAGGAAAAGATCGCGCTGTTCTGTAGCGTTCCGGAAGAAGCCGTCATCACCGCGAAGGACGTGGAAAACATCTACGAAGTTCCGCTGGTGCTGGGCCATGAGGGGCTGGACACGCAGATTCAGCGCTGCCTGAAGCTGGAAACGCGCGAGCGCAATATGCAGCCCTGGATAGAGCTCGTGGAAAAAATCCGCCACCCCCTGGATGAGGTCAACATCGGAATCGTTGGCAAGTATGTGGGCTACCAGGATTCATACAAGAGTCTTAATGAAGCGCTTTTCCATGGCGGCATCGCGCGACGGGTGAAAGTAAACATCTCTTGGGTGGAGGCGGAAGGCCTGGAAGGTGAAGCGTGCGAGGAGCAGTTGCGCGACTTGGATGGCATCCTCGTACCGGGAGGTTTTGGAAAGCGCGGGATCCTGGGAATGCTGAAGGGGATCGAATATGCCCGCACCCGCAAGGTGCCTTATTTTGGGATTTGCCTGGGCATGCAATGCGCGGTGATCGAATACGCTCGCAATGTGTGCGGCCTCAAGGGTGCGGACAGCTCGGAGTTTGACCCCTCCACACCCCATCGCGTAATTTACAAACTGCGGGAATTGCGGGGCATTGACGAGTTGGGCGGGACGATGCGCCTGGGCGCATGGACCGCGCGCTTGAAGCCTGGCTCGTTCGCTCACCAAGCATACAGTTCACTCGAAATCTCTGAGCGTCACCGTCACCGCTACGAGTTCAACCGCGAGTACGAAGAAACTCTGGTGGCGAACGGACTGCAATTGACCGGGGTGACTCCCGACGGCACCTATGTGGAGATTGTGGAAGTTCGCGACCATCCCTGGTTCCTGGGCTGCCAGTTCCATCCGGAGTTCAAGTCCCGGCCCCTCGAGCCGCACCCGCTCTTCACGGCGTTTATCAGCGCCGCATACGCGTATCGGCTTCAGCGGCTGCAATCGCGGAGCGGGAGCGCAGAGATGGAACCGCCATCCCGGCTTGTTTCCTCGCGAGCAAAGGAGAGCGGGATGGCCGCTCAGGAAGCCGGCGGTTCGAGCTCCTAAGGATGCCGGCGCGGCCATTTCAGGTTTCGGAGACGTGTTTAGCCTGGCCGCATTTTAGTGACGGAGCGCGGCGCGAGTTTCGCGTATAATGACCCGGTCGGGGAAATGCGGGGACTGGCCGTGACGCAGGCGTTTGGCGTTCCCTGTATCCGCGATGATACCCACGCGCTCCGCCTCCCTGGTGGAGAGGCCAACCGTAGCCGCGGCCAGCCGCAGATCATCGAGCCTCTGGCGCGCGCACGCCGATCCGGCGACCGAGCATAAGTTGCCGAGTAAGAACGAAATCCTATTAGCTCTTGAGGGCTCACGAGCAATGCCGGACCAGGATCCACGCCGCGAACTCGCCCTGCTAGTGAACTCCGCCTATCCGATCATTTACATGGAGACCTGGGAAGAGGCCCGCGCGGCTGCCATTTTGGAGAGCGTGGCGGAGGATCTCCGCGTTCCTTTCTACGAGTGGGCAGTGACTACAGGACTTGCGAGGTTGGGCGGTGCGCCGATTTATAACACGCACGAGCCCGCCCAAGCTCTGGCCACCGTCAGCACCATGACCGGCGATGGCCTTTTTCTGCTCAAAGACTTCCACAAATACCTGGACCAGGATGTCCTTGTCCGGAAACTCCGCGACCTCACTCATGAATTCCGGCGCGCGGGGCGCACCATCATTATCACTGCACCGGTGGTGAATATCCCCGTCGAGCTGGAGAAGGATACGGCACGCTTCTCCTTGGATCTGCCCGGTGAAGCGGAGTTGGGTCGACTGGTGCGCATGACCGTGCGGGATTTAATGGACCAGCAGCACGTGAAAAACGAATTGCCGCCGGTGCAGGTGCCTGCCCTGGTTCGTAGCCTGCGCGGCCTGACGCTGGATGAGGCGCGACGGATCCTTACCCAGGCCATCCTGGAAAAATCCTGCCTCGATATGACCACCTTCGAGGCCGTGCATGAGGCAAAGACCCAACTCATCAAAGATCAGGGCGTCATTGAGTTCTTGAAGCCGGAGTCCGGCCTGGATTCGGTGGGCGGACTGGCGCATCTGAAAGCCTGGCTGGAGAAGCGCCGGGGGGCGTTTTCGCGCGAGGCGGAGCAATTCGGGCTCGAGCCCCCCAAGGGCATCCTGATCTTTGGTATCCAGGGTTGCGGAAAAAGCCTGTGTGCCAAGGCGGTGGCGCGGGAGTGGGGCTTGGCGCTGCTCCAGTTTGATTGCAGCGAACTGCTCGCAAAGTACATCGGTGAATCGGAAAAGAATCTGCGCAAATCACTCCAGGTGGCGGAAGCCGTGGCGCCGGCGGTGCTCTGGATCGACGAAATCGAGAAGATGTTTCCCCACGCGGCTCTGACCTCCGACGCGGACGGCGGCCTCTCCCTGCGACTGTTCGGAGCATTCCTGACTTGGATGCAGGAGAAGAAATCTCCGGTGTTCATTGTGGCGACCTCGAACGACATTTCCGCGCTTCCCCCGGAGTTGCTTCGCAAGGGCCGCTTCGATGAGCTGTTCTTTGTGGACCTACCGGATGCGGAGCAGCGGCGGACCATTTTCTCTATTCACCTGGCAAAGCACCAAACAGACCCTGCGAAGTTCGATCTCCCCCAGCTCGCCGCGGCGAGTGAGGGTTTTAGCGGCGCGGAAATTGAGCAAGCCGTGAAGTCCGCGCTTTACTCCGCCTTTGACCGAAAAGCCCCGCTCTCCTCCGCCATGCTCCTGGAAGAATTGCGCGCCACTTTCCCGCTGTCGGTCACCATGAAAGAAAAGATCGAGGCACTGCGCGATTGGGCCCGGGAGCGCGCCGTTCCCGCCAATTAGGTCTGCGCCAGGGATATGACAACTCTGCCCGCGGGTATCTTAAGATACCCGCGGGAGTCGCATCGATGAAGGGCCGGATCGAGGTGGCAAGAAATATTCCGCCGGGAATGGTCAGAATCAAGTACTCAAGGCGCTTTGATGCCCGCGATTAAAGCGCTGAGATAATTTCCTGGCCGCATCCAGCCCCTGCGGACAGGTGCAGGCCCGAGATCTCCGGAGGTGAACCATGCAGAAACTTAAAGTGGTCGTCGGAGTCTTCACTCTTGCGTGCTTGCTCGCCGTGACCCTCGCCAAGACCAAGGGAGCCAGTACCCCGAGTTTTGAGCCCGCAACGGTTGTCTCCAGCGTTGACCCGGTCTACCCCGAGAATGCGATGGGCTCCGGGACGGTTGTCGTTACAGTGAGCCTTGATGCCGCGGGTGAGATACAACAAGTGAAAGTCATCAAGGGCTCCGAGGGGTTTGACTCCTCCGCGCTCGAAGCCATCCGGGAGTGGAAGTTCAAGCCTGCCATGCTGGAAGGCAAACCCGTCCCCTCCGCTATCCCCGTGGCCTTCTCTTTCGGTTGGCCGATTGCCTGCATGGGAGGCCGTCGGAAGTGAGGTCACCTTTCCTCGGCATTGTAACTCGGCCACCACTCCTCTTGTGGCTCCTTCACCAGCCTTTTCCACAGGTGATTCAGGTGCATGTGTTCCAGTTCGTCATCGAAGGAAAAGTTTACGGTCACGAAAGCAGTGACCGGGGCTACCCGTTGGCGCATTTGGGCTTGACAGGCGACAACAGATTTCAGTAGCATCCGCCCGACCCGCAGGGTGCCACTAGCTGCACCTGAAGGGTTGCTATTCTTTCGTCGTAGAGATGTCTTAACTTACGTTACCGCCGACTGATCCGCATTCTGGTTTGATTGCTGGTTTCTCTGAAGCGAGCCAATCGGCCAAAGCCAAAGCCTACGGTCGAGCCCGAAGGGACTTGCGAGGAGGGCATCAACATGAAGGCACTTGCCTGTTCTCTATCTTGCAGTTATTTCCATAGTTACACTTTAAGGCCCGCGAAATATGGAACCAAACGGTTCTTGGGCGGGACTGCCCTCTTGCTCTGTCTCCTCGTTCCCGGCTCGTCGGCGTTTGCCCAGACCACCCCCGGCGCACGTGGCCGGCCGCTGACCTTCAGCGATAATGCCGCCAATAGCCTCCCGACCGTCAGCCTGGCGGGAACCCTCTCCTCGCCCGTCACCGTTTCCCCTGCGAGCCTGACATTTGCCAGCAGCGCGGTGGGCACGAAGAGCGGCGCGCAGACGGTGACGCTGACGAATCATCTGAGCACGCCCTTGCCCGTCTCGCCGGCGGAGGCCACGGGAGATTTCGCGGTGACCAGCAACACCTGTGGCTCGAGCCTGGCCCCAGGACGCAGTTGCACCGTCGGAGTAACATTCACGCCGACGGTGGTGGGAGTCCGGACGGGCACCCTCACCCTTTCCTACCGCGCCTCCGGCAGCCCCCGCGTGGTCGCCCTGAGCGGCGCCGGCAACGCTGATGGACTTATTTCCATTGTGGTGACCCCGGCGAATCCCTCGATCCCCTTGGGAAAAACGCAGCAATTTACCGCCAAGGGTCTTTTCAGAGGTGGCAGCACGCAAAATCTGACGGCCTCGGTCCTATGGAATTCGTCGGCGCCGGGCGTGGCCACGATCACGGCGGCGGGCCTCGCGAACAGCGTCTCGGCGGGCAGCACGACGATCACCGCCACCTGGGTGACGATCACCCCGTTAGGCCGGGCGACGCGAGTGACGCCGGGCACCCCGATTAGCAACCCAACCCCGACGCGCCCGATTAGCGGCTCGACCACGCTGACGGTGACGGCGCCGCTGCTGGTGTCGATTGCCGTGACGCCGGCGAATCCCTCAATTACAGTCGGCAACACGCAGCAGTTCACGGCCACGGGAACTTACAGCAACGCGAGCACGCAGAATCTGACGACCACGGCGACGTGGAGCTCATCGGCGACGGGTGTGGCGACGATCAGCAATACCTCCGGCTCCCAGGGCTTGGCCACGGCCACCGGTGTAGGCACGACGACGATTGCGGCGGCCTCGGGCGCGATCAACGGCTCGACGACCTTGATCGTCCCGGGCTTTGTTTCGACCGGCAGCTTGAACTACGCGCGCGCCGCCCACACGGCGACGCTGCTGGATAACGGCCTCGTGCTGATGGCGGGTGGCCTTAACGTGCCAGGCGGGCTGCCCCCTCCCTTAGACAGTGCGGAGCTGTATAATCCGGCGTCGGGGGGGAGCTTTTCCCCCACCGGCAGCCTGATCACTGCGCGCGAGTATCACACGGCGACGCTGCTGGACAACGGCGCGGTGATGGTGGCGGGAGGCGAAGGCTCCAACGGTGCATACCTGGCGAGTGCGGAGCTGTACTATCCCAGCACCGGGGCGTTCACTACCTTCAACATTGGCAGCCTGAACTACGCGCGCCAATATCACACGGCGACGCTGCTGAACAACGGCAACGTGCTGATAGCGGGCGGCCTAGGCTCCAGCGGCGCCTTGCCCAGCGCGGAGCTGTGGGGTCCCGGCTTTGTGCCCTTCATTTTAACCGGGAGCCTGAACACCGGGCGCTTCTATCACACGGCGACCCTGCTGGACAATGGCCTGGTTTTGATTGTGGGAGGCGAGAACACCAGTGTTGCCCAAGCCAGTGCCGAGCTGTACAATCCCGCGACCGGGACATTCTCGTACACCACCAACCTGAGCACCGGCGCTCAGAGCACCTTGAATACCGCGCGCTACCAGCATACGGCCACGCTGCTGAACAATGGCCTGGTGCTGATTGCGGGGGGCCTTGACAAGGATGGAAACCCCTTGTCCAGTGCGGAGCTGTACAATCCCGCCACCGGGACCTTTACATACACCAGCGGAAGCCTGAACACCGCACGCTACAATCACACGGCGACGCTGCTGAACAACGGCCTGGTGCTCATAGCGGGAGGTGAACTCTCCAACACCCCCTACGTTACAGTCCTTGCGGAGCTGTACAATCCCGCGACGGGGAGCTTCGGCGCTGCCGGCAGCATGAACACCGCGCGCGAGGAGCACACGGCGACGCTGCTGAACAACGGCAACGTGCTACTGGCAGGAGGCGCGAACCTGGACTCGGGTCACTGGGCCGCCACCACCAGTGCGGAGCTGTACGAACCGGGCACGCTGACGCCGCCCAACCTGGTTTCCATTTCGGTGAGTCCAAGCAGCCCCACGGTTTATACGGGCAGCGTTCAGAACTTCACCGCGATCGGCACGTTCAGCGGCGGCAGCACGGAACAGCTTGCTTCGGTAACCTGGAGTTCGTCCAACCCAGCGGTCCTCAGCATCAGCGAAGGTGCGAGCGATCTGGGGGCGGGCTATGGCCTGGCGGCAGGCTCGGTGACGGTGAACGCCTGCGCGGGCGCCGTGTGCGGCTCCACGCCCGTGACGGTAGTTCAGCTGGCATTAGTTTCCATCGAGGTCACGCCGACAAACGAGTCGGTTACGGTCGGGTCGGCGGTGCAGTTCAGCGCCATGGGCATTTACAATAACGGCGGCACCGTGGGCTTAACGAATACGGTGACCTGGAGTTCATCGGCTCCCGGTGTGGCGACGATCAGCAATACGTACGGCTCGCAGGGCTTGGCCACGACGACGGGTCTGGGCACGACGATCATTACGGCGGTCTCGGGCACGCTCAACGGCTCGACCACCTTGACGGTCACCGCAGGCTTCATTTTGACCGGCAGCCTGAACACCGCCCGCGAACAGCACACGGCGACGCTCCTGAACAATGGTCTGGTTCTGGTGGCGGGCGGCATGGGCTCCGGCGGCAGTCCAACCGCGGCTGCCGAGCTGTACAATCCCGCCACCGGGACTTTTACGCCTACCGGCAGCCTGAACACCGCGCGTTACCGCCACACGGCGACGCTGCTGAATAACGGCCTGGTGCTTATCGCGGGCGGGTCGTACCCCTCCAATGCCCCTTTGGCCAGCGCGGAGCTGTACAATCCCGCCACCGGAGCCTTCACCTACACCACCGGCAGCTTGAACACCGCGCGCTACCAGCACACGGCGACGCTGCTCGCCAGCGGCTTGGTGCTGTTGGCGGGCGGGATTAACTCGAGTGGCTACGCCTCATCCAGTGCGGAGTTGTACGATCCCACCACCGGCACTTTCACTTCCACCGGCAACCTGACGGTGGCGCGTGCGGGTCACACCGCGACGCTGCTGAACAACGGCATGGTGCTGATAGCGGCAGGCGACAACGGCAGTTCCGGAAACACCGCCGAGCTGTACAATCCCGCCACCGGGACCTTCACGGCTACCGGCAGCCTGAACGCCGCGCGCGAATATCATACCGAGACGATGTTGAACGGCGGCATGGTGCTGATAGCGGGCGGGCTTAACTCCGGCAGCGGTTTTCCCATAGCGAGTGCGGAGCTGTACAATCCTACCAGCGGGACCTTCTCGTACACCACCGGCTGCCTGAACACCGCGCGATTCCAGCACACGGCGACGCTGCTGAACAACGGCATGGTGCTGATGGCGGGCGGCTATGGCTCGTTAACCAGTGCGGAGCTGTACAATCCTGCCACCGAGACCTTCGCCCTTACGGGCAACCTGCACACCGGGCGTTACGACCACACGGCGACGCTGCTGAACAACGGCTTGGTGCTGATCGCAGGAGGCTACAATGTCTACGGCACCTTAGCCAGCGCGGAGCTGTATGAAGCGGCCACGCTGACGCCGCCGAACCTCGAGTCCATTGCCATCACCCCCGCAACCTCCACACTATCCTCCGCCACGACGCAGCAGTTTATCGCCACGGGCGCCTTCAGCGGTGGTAGCACGGAGCAGCTTGCCTCGGTGACCTGGAGTTCGTCGGACACGGCTTGGGCCCAGATCAGCAACGATGTGACGAATCCCGGACTGAGCGTTGCTGTGGCTGCGGGAACGGTCACGATTACGGCCGCGGCCGGGACCGTCAGCGGCTCGGCCACGCTCACCGTGCGCGCCACGGGCTTTGTTGACACCGGCAGCCTGAACACCGCGCGCTACTCTCACACGGCGACACTGCTCAACAATGGCCTGGTGCTGATTGCGGGAGGCTATGGCTCCAGCGGTGTCCTAGCCAGTGCGGAGCTGTACAATCCCGCCACCGGGACATTCACCTACACCGGCAGCCTGAACACCGCCCGCTACGCCCACACGGCGACGCAGTTGAACAACGGCCTGGTGCTGATCGCGGGGGGCTGCGCCTCCTCCACCTGTCCAACATCCAGTGCGGAGCTGTACAATCCCGCCACCGGGACCTTTACCACCACCGGCAGCCTGAACACCGCGCGCGTCACCCACACGGCGACGCTGTTGAACAACGGCATGGTGCTTATCGCGGGAGGCGATGACTCGAGCTTTGACCCGACAGCCAGCGCGGAACTGTACAATCCCGCCACCGGGACCTTCACCCTCACCGGCAGCCTGAATGTCGACCGCGACGATCACACGGCGACGCTGCTGGACGACGGCATGGTGCTGGTGGCGGGAGGCTTCGCCTACGGCCACGTCTTCCAAACCAGTGCGGAGCTGTACAATCCCGCCAACGGGAGCTTCACCCTCACCGGCAACATGAACACCGCGCGCGCCGATCAAACGGAGACGCTGCTGAACAACGGGATGGTGCTGATGGCGGGGGGGGCGGCGGGCAAAACCGGTCCCGCCATAGCCAGCGCGGAGCTGTACGATCCCGCCAACGGGACATTCACCCTCACCGGCAGCCTGACCGCCGCGCGTTACTATCACACGGCAACCCTGCTGAACAGCGCCCTGGTGCTGATCGCAGGAGGCTATAACAGCTCCAGCGCTATAGCCAGTGGGGAGCTGTATAATCCCGCCGCCGGGACCTTCACCCCCACCGGCAGCTTGAACACCGCGCGGTACTATCACACGGCGACCCTGCTGAACAACGGCATGGTGCTGATTGCGGGAGGCGAGGACGTCGACGGCAACCCCATCGCCAGTGCGGAGCTATACTAGAGCGGTTCCAATTTATGGGGGCCGAGTATTTCGCTCTTGCGCCGCACCGCATCGGCAATTGCCGCTCCAATTTCTTGAGGCCATGTATGCGGTTTTGGTGTTAGAAGAGATCGGCTCGCCACCGGGCTTACGGTGACGGGCCGCAACGAGTTGGAACGGCACTTGCCAGCGGGGTTAGGCGGACGAGTCGCAACAAGTTCGTCCGCCGTGGACGACAAAAAGCCTCGGACCGGCAGGTCCGCGCTCTGCTGCCCGTAGTGCCCGACAGTCCGTCGACTGACGGACGGCATGACGTGGCCCACGGCTGTGGGCAAAGTGTTCGATTAAATTCCCGCCAAGCCCCGTGGGGGCGAAAGAACCAATCTTGGCGGCGATTTTTCATCGCCATCCCTGTGCGGCAGCCCCCAAAAATGCTATTGCGCCATTGCTTTTGGTCGTGATTTCTTTCGCCCCTTGCGGGGTTCGGGCGGGGGGCCGATCTTCCCACGGTACAGGATAAGATCGCAGGGGCAGCGCGACGCCCAGTGAGCACCAGAGTCGAGCGGGTGGGAAGGAGCGGGCGACCCCTCATCCTTCCGATTTGACGAGGCTGGCAAATCGCGCTATTTTGCTATATAGGATCACTTTGACAATTTCGGGAGCCCCTCGACTTCCGCCTATGGCGTTCACGGTTCGCAACCTGAAAATTCGCGACCAGATCCTTTTGGTAACCCTTCCTCCTCTATTTGTCTTGCTTTGTGCGGTGGCGCTCTTCTTCTACGCTTACTGGAGCGCCATCAACACCGTGCAGTCGGCGTCGCAGTCGAAGGAAAGCGTGGTCCGAGGTGAGTCCTTCCTTCGGCACGCCACAGAAGCTTCCATGGCCGTCCGGGGGTACGTCTTCAGCCACCAGGACAATATGCTTGCCCCTTACGATAAGGCCGTAACGGATGGCTTGGCCGATCTCATCGCGCTCGGCGACCTGGACGCGGCTGATCCAGGACAGGAACAAGAGGTCATTCGAATTCGGGCGGAATTCGACCAGATGCAAAAGCAATGGGCTCTGCCTGCGATTGAGAAAGTACGCGCCGATGGGATCATCGATGCCGCCGCGTCCTGGTCGGACGGTCAGGCTCGGATGGCCTCCATCCGTTCTGAGGTGTTGAAGCTGCGGAAAGAAGATGAGGGGGAGAATGTAAATGAGATAATGGGTGCGGAAAGGGTGATCCGGCGCATGCTGGTGGTGGGCGTCGGCCTGGCCGCACTCCTGGCGGGCATCCTGGTTTTCTTGACGGGGGTAGTGACGCGCCTGATTGTGGCTCCGGTACTGCAACTCATCCGTGCTTCCGAGCAGGTGGGGCGGGGCGATTTTGCGCCCGTTCTGCCCCCCATGGTCGACAACGAATTTGGTGTTCTCTCCCGCAGCTTTTCCCACATGACCACCGCCCTGCGGCGCGAACATGAGGAAATCGCGTCCTTGAACCAGTTTTCCGAGGCTGTCACCCAGTGCACTTCGGAAGTTGAGGTTTATGACCTGCTCCTGCATTCCCTGAAAGAACGGTTCCAACCAAGGCAAGTGATCATCTTCAAATTAAACCAAGCCGAGAATTATCTGGAGGCGGCGGCCACCCTTGTGCCACTTGCCAAGGAGGTCGGCGCGTGGCCGGTGATCGAAGAACCGCACAATTGCAAAGCGGTGCGCACCGGGCGTTCCTTTGTGGTAAACGACGTGCAGGTTGAGCCGCTCTGCCCCTCCAAGTTCGTGCTGCCTGCCGAAGGAAGCTACTATTGCGGCCCCTTGATCGCGGGCGGCATCATCATCGGCTCCGTCCGCATGGAGGCGGCCAAGGATCTTTGGACCCCCGACCGCCAGCGCCTGCTGGAGAGTTATTTGAGCGGCGCCGCCTCGGCACTTTCCAACCTGCGCCTGCTCGACAGGATGAAAGAACAGGCCAACATCGACATGCTGACGGGGCTTTATAACCGGCGTTTTCTGGAGGATTACGCGCGAAAGCTGTTTGCCATCGCCCGCCGGCGCGCGCAGCCCGTGGGGATGATTATGTTGGACCTGGACCGCTTCAAGAACTTCAACGATGTCTACGGACATGAAATCGGCGATCGCATCCTGCGCCACTTTGCCAAGACGGTTACCGCCTCGATGCGCGAAACCAACCTTGCCGCCCGGTACGGAGGAGACGAGTTTATTGTAATATTGCCCGATACGAGCGCGAAATCCTCCACCCTGGTGGCCGAGCGCATCCGCAAAGCGGTGATGTCGATGGTGGTGCCTTCCAACGCGGAAAAACCGCTACCCAACCTCACGGTGAGCATTGGAGTCGCGGCTTTCCCGGAACTCGGCCAAACGCTGGAGGAGATTATCCAGGCTTCGGATAAGGCACTTTACGAATCCAAGCGCAGCGGGCGCAACCGCGTGACGGCGGCATCGAGACCGGAAGCTGCGGCGGACTAGTGCCGTTCCAACTTTTTGCGACGAGTCCGCATAAGCCCGATGGCAAGCCGATGCTGTTCAACGCAAGGGCGGAATGCATAACCTCAAAGTTGGACCGGCACAAGGCTTCGGCATCCCGCTCCATCGCTTGCGCAAATTAGCGCCCCCGCCGACTTCTTCCTGAGCTTCTTCTGAAGAAGCACGTGAGCTGTGCTATCATCCTTGCTCTGAAGTCGTTTCCCCCAGCGTTGGGAGATGGTACGTCTGGGGCAAGGTAACCATGATTCTGAGCAATTAGTCCCGGAGCGTGTGGCAGCCTCCTGCTCCGAGAACTGCGACAAAACACATGGCAAAATATTCTCGAGGATTGCTGGCCCGCGCCAAAAAGATTAAGTTGCTGATAATGGATGTGGACGGAGTCATGACCGACGGGAAATTCTATTACGTACATCGACCTGGCGGCGGCGTGCTTGAAACCAAAGGGTTTGACTCCCGTGATGGTCTGGGCATCCGTTTGGCCCACCACGCCGGCCTCAAGACCGGCATCATCACCGGACGCAGTTCGTTGGTGGTCGAATACCGCGTCAAGGATTTGGGCATTCATTTCCTTCAGCAGAATGCCTTGGAAAAAATCGAGCCCTATGAACGGATTTGTAACGCTGCCCTGGTGGAGGACGCCGAGGTCTGCTATGTGGGCGACGACCTTACGGATTTGCCCTTGATCACCCGCGTCGGCTTGGGCGTTTGTGTGGCCAACGGGGACGATCTGGTGCGCAAACACGCTCATTTTTGCACTCGCTGTGTGGGCGGCAGCGGCGCCGTGCGCGAAGCCGTCGAACTGATACTGATCGCGCAAGGGAAGTGGGAAGGTATCCTGAGGTCCTATCTCCGCGGCGACCGCGCCTTAAACCTTCAACACGCCGGTGAAACCGGCCAGCCTTATCCACTGCGTCCCGTAAGCCCGCGGCGAGCTTCGCGGGGGAGCGACGTTTCTAACCCATCTAAATGATCGGTTAGAATGTGCTGCGCCTTAAACCTTCAACACGCCAACGAAACCGGCCAACCTTACCCACTGCTGCCCGAGGTCGAACCGGGAGCCCTTGTCGATGAAGATATCGCGCTGGAGAAGGAACTGCCCAGTGAGGTGGCGAAGGTTGAGGCCGTGATGGGGTCCCAGGCGGGGCCGGAGTACCAATCGGGCGAGTATCCCATCGTTCCCCCCTGCCCGGTTTGTGCCAGTGCGGCAGCGAACTTTTCGCTCCACCCTTTTTCCACATTCAATGCCATCGCATAGGGCAGAAACCTTTCGAACAGAATGGGAGTGGTCTGGAGAGGGGTGCGCGCGTCACGGCGATCCTGCTCCGTTGTCGCCAGGAACATGCGGAAGCCCTCGATCTGGGCCAAGAGGGCGCGGCCCGAGCGTGTCGGCGCCTTGAGAAGGATGTGGAAGAGGCAATTGATGGCAACCAGGAGCATGAGGACCACAACCACTTCGGTGGAAGCGGCCCACGCCATCATGCCTAGTCCAGCCGCCTCAGCGATGAAGAAGAGAAGGCAGATCGCGCTCATGACCATGGCCCGTTTTCGCGCTGTGGGCGCATGATACGGGTCGGAAAGTGCATTCCTCCATGCATCCAGGGCGAGGCCTCCCAGGGTCAGGCAACCCAGGCTCCAGAGCAGGAGCGAGATGGCTAAAAAGAACACGAGAAGTCTTTGCCCTCCTTGAATTGCGAACCCGGAACCAACGACAGTGGCCAGTGAAATCAACAATCCTGGAATCAGGTAGCGAGCGTTGGTCAGGAAATAAACCTTTTCCCGGTTGGACCGCAGATGGTCATGGAGCGCCTCGAGAGCGCCCCCGACAAGGGCGCGATGGGCGGGCTCCAGCCGAATCGTATCCGCCCCCGCAAAAAGCTTCGCAAGTATGAGCTCCTCATCCGGAGTGATCTCCGGCGGAGGATAGTCAGGGGAGCCAATCCGGCCACTGGCAGATTGTGGGCTCGACTTCAAGCGACCCAGAATGTAAGCGCCGGAGCTGTCTTCCAGAATGGCCAACTGCTTCTTCACCGCCAAGTCCACCAGATTAGCGACCATCGTCTTTTGGTCAAAGGCCATGCGCCATAGGTAGCGAAGGGCGGCGGGGGAAAATCTCCGGGGCGGTTCGGACCGCGGTATGACCTCGCCCCGGATAGGATCGCGGCCTGCCACAAACCACGCTGCGGTGTAATAAATGAGGACCACAATCAGCCCCACCAAGCCGATCAAACTGGCTCGATTGTCTTCCAGGAAGTAGCGGTAATTCTGGTCGTCGGTGGGCGGGCTCACAAATCCTTTGGGCCAGCGGGCCACAATGGTCAGGTTCTCATAGGGTCCGAGGGCGCGAGTCGTGCGGAAGGTGGCGTTGCTCTTGTTATCAATGGATACCGCGTAGTCGGTTCCCACCGAGCCCTGCCGTCCGGTATAGGCGTCCGGCATGATGGCTTCCTGCGCGATTCCCTTGGGCAGATGGATGGTGGCAGAGGCTTTCTGAATGGGGAATATCCACCCGTTGCCGGTTACATTCCAATAAAGCTCATCGTAGTCGGGGAAAAACCCGATTTCGCGGTCCACCACGTAAGCGAGTTCATAGGTGTGCTCCCCGGGCGGAACAAGCTCGCTGCTTTTGCCCATGTAAATACGCAGGCCATTCTCGATCTTGCGCAGGTAAAAGTCCTCCGGCTGGACGTCGCGCTCAAGGGAAACGACATCGAAATGAATAATGTAGGGATTGGCAAACTGGTCGTTGTAGCGAGTGGGAACGTCCCGGTAGATTCCCCGCATGATGGGCGCCCCTGGGGCCAACACCGTGATCATCTCGCGCACCAGAAGCGTGGAGTCAGGATTGACGGTGATGTCGCTGTCATAGGAAAGGATCTGCGCACTGCCCGGCGCCGGAGCGGTTTCTTGCGCGCGCAAATATGAGGAGAAACTCTCCGTAACAACGGCGAAGAGTGCAACGATCAGAAGCGAAAATCGTTTACTCATATTGGCCCCACTGACACAATCCCTGCATGCTATGCCTTGGCCACCACAAGGAAGAACCCACCGTGAGGAGCATTGCCCGCTGGAAGTCAGGGTGTTTTCTTCAGGCGCTACGCTTGCTGATCCCGGCGGGTCAAATCGGTCATTTGCCGGCCTGCAAGGTCTTCGGTCGAAACACATCCGCGGCTTGGCGAGCCACCAACCGGCGCGGCGCCAGCCTCTGCACGAAGATCATCAGGCGGTTGATGAATCGTGCGACGGCCAGGCTGCGGCCGCGGTCAAAGGCGCGCAAGCCCAGTTCCACCACCTCTTCGGGCGATTGTAATCCGCCGGGAAACTCGATCTTGCTGAACTTGCCCGCGTTCCAGAAGTTTGTCGCCGTGCCACCGGGGCAAAGTGCCAGAACTTTTACGCCGTATTCAACCAATTCTTCTGCGAGCCCCATGGAAAAACTGGTAACGTATGCCTTTGTGGCAGCGTAAACGCTGGTGTAAGGCACAGGCTGAAAGCCAGCCGTCGAGGAAATGTTGATGATGCCGCCGGCGCGCCGCTCCACCATGGCAGGAAGGAGCAGGTGGGTCAACTCGGTAAGCGTCACGATGTTCAAGCGCAGCATTTCCGACTGACGGTCGAGTGGCAGCTTCCAGAATTCGCCGTGCGCTCCGAAGCCGGCATTGTTCACCAGCAGGTCCACCACAATCCCGCGTTCCCTCAGGATCGCGACCAGGCGCTCGGCCGCGCCCTTTACACTGAGGTCCTGCTCGATGACTTCGATGCCCAGGGAATGTTTCGTAGCGATTTCGCGCGCCAGGGCTTCGAGTTTATCTTTTGACCGCGCTACCAGAACCAAATTCCAGCCGCGTGCTGCCAAGGCGCGCGCGAAACAAGCGCCAAGGCCGCTGGAGGCTCCGGTTATCAGGGCGAAGCCCCCTTTTGCCATCGCGGCCGTTGTTTTGTTTTCACTCTGCGGATCGGGCATGTCTGGACCTCCGTGCGAAAAATCGGTGATCGGGAGATCGGGTGATCGGGTGAACAAAGGACTATCGGGATCGGGATGGTTTTTGTTCCCCGGATCATGGTCATTGGGTGATCGGGTGAACAAGGAACCCTCGGCGTCTGGCTGGTTTTTGCCCACCCGATCACCCCATCACCCGATTAGTCTGATACGCCGTGTTAAAGTGCCTTGTGCCCGTGGCCATCAGGTGTTCGGCCTCGGCAAGGGACTTGATTCCACCCCGCGCGCCCAGCGCCGTGCAGTTGAGCGCGGCCATGGCGTTCGAGAAGTCCAAGGCGCGCGCAATATCCCACCCCGCCAGCAAGGCATAGGCAAAGGCGCCGTGGAAGACGTCACCCGCGCCCGTGGTGTCCACCGTTTCCACAACGAATCCCGGCGAGTAGAAAAAACGCCCTGCATGGTAAACCAAAGCGCCGTCGCGGCCCAGCGTCATACCAGGTGTGGGAACGCGGTACTCGCGCGCCATATTTTCGAGCACCTTGAAAGGGTCGGCGTGGCCGGTAACGGCCGGCAGAAATTGGGTCGACGCGATCAGGTAGTCGAGGTAAGGAAAAAGCTTCTCGACTTTCTTGTAAACGGTGTCGAGGTCCGCCAGCACCGGGATGTGCGCGCCGTGCGCCCAACGCGCCGCTACCAGCGCCGCTTCCACGTCGCAGCCATCCAGAAGCAGCAGGCGCGCGGAGGTGATGGCGGTGGACTTGAGTTCGTCGGGCTGAACCGTCAACCGGGGGTCGCGATCCCAGAAAACGGTGCGCTCTCCCGTGGCCTGGTCGACGATGATGTAGCCGTATTGGTTGGGAGCGCCGCGCACCACCTTCGCGTAAGCCAGATCCAGACCCTCCCGGCGCAAACTGGCAAGCTGCAATTGGCCGGCGGGGTCATCACCAACTTTCCCGATGTAACGTACCTTCAATCCTAGGCGGCGGCACGTGACGAGAGCCGTTGCCGTCTGCCCACCGGCTTGCATGGACGATGCCACCACGCGCTCCTTGCCGCCCAGGGCAGGGAACTCGTGGACCGTCATGACCGTGTCCGTAGCATTCAAACCGAGCCCAACCACATCCACCTTTGCGCGCGTCAATCACACCTCCGGAATGCGGCGTGGCAAATACTCTATCACCCTTTTTCCGCCTTCGTACTTTGTCCGTTTCTCGCCACTCATTACCCTTCACTGCTGCTCACGATCTCGCCCTGTCGCCCCGCAGGATGGCAGATCCCACGGTTTTTCAATCAGAGCAGTGCGATAACAGCCTTTCCTTTCAATAACATTTAGGCCTAGCACCGATAAGTGACTTATTTTTCTATGACATTTAGGGGTCGAGATGAATTTGAGCCAAGTCGTTTTTTTATCTCCTTTGTTTTCAGCAAACCATAGGGTAATACCTTCATTTTGGGGCCCCCTTTTTTCGGGCTCCTCCGTGGAATTTGTGGGTAAGGCGCGGTAGATAGAAAGGGGTAGCGCATCCTGCCCCGAACCTGTTAAGGGATATGTGGACCAACACAAATCCCGGGCCCAGGAGGAGACAGGATGCGGG
>Ga0326728_10003555_pt1 | contig 48016 bp, 37 predicted proteins | sample MB3enrmetagenome_FD_207602 | JGI IMG/M metagenome (GOLD analysis project Ga0326728, IMG submission 207602) | Lab enriched peat soil microbial communities from McLean, Ithaca, NY, United States - MB31MN | ecosystem: Environmental > Terrestrial > Soil > Wetlands > Peat | place: USA: New York...
CATTCTGGCTTGTGAGTTTACAACTTCGCCGAAGTTGGTTTCCGTCCTCGAAACCTGATGCCGAACGGTCCCGCCAGAGTGCCCTTCTGAAAGGAGGACTATCACTCAACTTCGGAATTCAGGTTAAAAGAAGAGCTTGATACCGAGCTGAACACGACGCGGGCTGGCTGCGCCAGTCAGAGCACCAAAACCGAACCGGCCACCGTTCATAGAGGTGCCGTTCGACGGATTGGTCATCGTGGAAATCCCGGTTGGCAGATTGGTGAGTGCGAGGTCCGTCGGACTCCAGTAATTGGGGGTCAGGTTCCGCCCGGTGTAGTCGTGATGGTTGAGCGCGTTGTACGCCTCCAGACGAAACTGAAAGTAGCGCTTGCCGTCCTTGGTGAACGGTACGTTCTTCAACATGGCGATCTGCGGGCTGGAGGGGAACGTCGCCGGGTTGGACATATAGCCAATGCCGTCTTCCAAACCCACGCTAGGAATCTTGCAGGGCAGAATGGCAGTGCTCGGTGGAGGGCACGATGGGGAGTGGAAAGCGTGGCATCCCGCCAGACCGTTTGTGCGGCCTCTTGATCTTCGGGCCTGGCTGGGCGCTTCCGATTTCGGCGGTTTCCCCTGAGCAGCAGTCGCGAAACGGCGGGCCCGATCCGCCACGCAGACCAAAAACATCGGTTGCCGTGCATCCTTCAGCAAATCGATGATGCGCTCCGGTGCGTCCTCCAGATAAATCGATTTCCCATCGGTCAACAGGTGTATTTGCAAATCCGACGCCAGTACCTCGCTCAGCCGCTTCCGCAGCTCCTTTTCTAGGAAGCGCAGCCCGCCTCCAACGGCCTCCAATGTTGGACGCAGAACCTCGCCCCGGCCCAGAGAATCAGTCTGAGATCTGACCCGCCGCGGCGTCCAGTCGGACGACGTACGCTCCGGAACATTCCTTGCATTCCGCCTGGACCTGGGAAGCCAGTTCTCGAGCCTCTGACTCCCTAAGCCGATTGCCTACCACTACGCACAATAACCCTGGTGCCTTTGGGCGCGTGACAATGCGAGCCGCACCGAAGAGGGCGTCGAGCGCTTGGCTTAATCGCCGGGCGTTGTCAGGGTTGCGGAAGGTACCCGCCTGCACTGCAAACGCCACTGCTCTCGTAGGGAGAAGGACCTCCAAGGCCACTTTCACGACTCCGGAATCGGTCATTCCGAGGCGGCGAGCTGCCGCTTCGGAGACATCGATGAGCCGGTCCCCGCTGTATGGGCCACGGTCGTTGATCCTCACCACGACGCTGTTGCCGCCTTCCACCCGCCGGATCCGTACGTTGGTGCCGAATGGCAGCGTACGATGGGCGGCGGTAAGCGCCTCCGCATCGTACCTTTCGCCACTGGCGGCAACCTTCCCGTGAAAAGATTTCCCGTACCAGCTTGCGAGGCCCTGTTCCGCAGATGTGTTCAGCCCCGATAGCGCCCAGGCTAACGCTACTCCCGCGGCAGCGGTGCGGATCGTCCCGGCGGGTCGAAGCCAATCGGACATGGGAGCTATTGTAACCCTTTCAATGCCGCAGCGGTGGGCGTGTGTGCGTGTTTACGGTGAGGCACAAATTAGGTGACGGCGTCCCACTTCACCACAGATGCGCGGGCAGGCCGCGGCGAAGAGCACGAGCAGGGTCGACGGAACCCAAGCACGTGCACGGGAGTCTGGCGGGCGCGCCGTGACCGCCCGGCCGCTCGATCCGGGTCCCAGTTGCGAGTTCGGGTCGTAGCCGCGTGGCGGGGACACCGAGCGCAAAAAACACGAGGCGGCGCGCGAGGCTCGATCCGAAACGCCGCTTCACGGGCGGCGCAGCCTTCGCTGGCATCGAAGCCTGAGCGTGGCATAGCGCGGGACTTGCGCTACTTTCGAGCCGCGCCGGCGTGCATAGCCACCGTACGGGCGCCCGGCCAGCGAGACGCTGGTGCGGGCGGCGGCGCAGGGCACGAGCAGCGCCGCCCGGGTCCCCTTTCACGTGGACGGGAGTCTGATGGCCACGCCGTGCTCCGGTTGCCCGACAATAAGACTATGCGCGCCTGGCTGATGGATTCCTACGACGGTGTGGAAAAATTGAGGTTGTCCGACGTGGACGAAGCTCAGCCCGGCCCCGGTGAAGCGCTCGTAGCCATTCGGTTCGCGGCGCTAAACCCGGCGGATGCTTTCCTTTCGATCGGGCAGTACCCGGCGCGGCCGAAGTTGCCTCATATCCTGGGCCGCGACGGCGTGGGTACGGTGGTCGCGGTCGGGCCGAACGTCCAGACCGCATACGTGGGGCAGACGGTTGGCATCCTGCGGTGCGCCGCGGGGGTAACGGTTTGGGGAACGCTGGCCGAGAAAACCGTAGTTCCCGCCGCCAGCCTGGCTCCCGTTCCACCCGGTTGGAACGAGGAAGAGATGGCGGCCGCGCCCGTCGTGTTCCTCACGGCGTGGCAAGCCCTGACGCAGTGGAGCGAGCCTTCCCAGCCCCCAGAGCCCGGAAAGGTGCTGTTGGTGACGGGTGCCTCCGGCGGAGTGGGAGTAGCATCGGTCCTGCTCGGCAAATCGATGGGACTGACGATAGCGGCGCTCTCGCGCAGCGGAGAGAAGAGAGCTCGGCTGAAGGAACTGGGCGCCGAGTTGGTCTTCGATCCCGGCGATCCCGATCTGGGCAAGACGATTCTGGGCGCTCTTGATCCTCGCAAAGTGGACCTGGTGGTGGATAGCGTCGCCGGTACTGGATTCCCGCAGGTCGTCACGACGCTCGGCTACGGCGGGAAGATCAGCGTGGTGGGCCGCAGCGGCGGACCTGTGCCTGAGTTCAACACGGCCACCCTGTTTTTCCGTCGCAACCGCATCGGGGGCGTGGCCGTAGGCGACTACACGCCGGAGGCCGCGCAGGATGCCTGGAAGCAGATCGTGGCGCGCCTCCAGCGGGATGGACGCCGCCCCGTGGTGGACCGGGTTTTCAAATTCGAAGACGTGAAGCCCGCCTTCGCCCGGCTGGCCGAGGGTCCCATGGGCAAGGTCCTGGTGCGCGTGGCCTAACGTCATTGACGGCTAACGATCAGACCGGATGATCCGAACATTGCAATAAGGCGGAAGCCTGAGCTTCCAATGTCGGTGAAGAGTAGAGTAGTTCTCTGGAAACTCGCGGTGATCCTTCTCGCGGCATGTATCTGGTGCGCGCCTCCGTCCGCTGCGCTGGATCGCCGCGCCGGGAACGCTCGAGGGTGGCGACGTGGTGCGCATCGGCTCCACGCTGTTCGTCGGGTGGTCGGCACGGAGCAACGACGCGGGAATTGCCCAGTTGGCGCGCGAGCTGGCGCCACTCGGATATGCCGTGCAGGCGGTGGGAATGCGCGGCTGTTTGCACCTCAAGTCGGCTTGCACCTAGCGGCTGTTGCGCCAGTCGCTCACAACTGCGCCCACCAGGAACGCGAGGCTGCCGGCGGTCAAGTGCCGCGAGTTGACGGTGACTCTGCCGCGATGGGCGATTCCCGTCGCCTCGGGCCTACTCGCGGCGGCTCCCGATCTCGATCTGTCTGCTGCGGAGCCGCCGCGGCTCGGCCTGGCGGCTGGAGCACGTGGCGCGAATCCTGGAGCAGGACGTAGAAGCCCGGTAACCTCCAAACGTAATTGTCGAACGCCGGCCGAGCTCCGCGCATTTGGGCCGCCGCCAGGAAAACGAGGGTATAATAGAAATCCCCAGAGTGAACTGAAGGGGCCAGCGCAGTCCGGTTTGCACAAAGGAGACTTCCATGATCCGCAAAGCGAAAGCTGTTTGGCGCGGCACGGGCCGCGACGGCAGGGGCGACATTTCCACCGACTCCGGCGTGCTCGCCGAAACTCCTTATTCTTTTAAGACCCGCTTCGAGCACGAGAAGGGCACCAACCCCGAAGAACTGATCGCCGCCGCCCACGCCGGCTGCTTCACCATGGCTCTGGCCTTTCAGTTGCAAGGTGCCGGTTACACCCCCACCGAACTCAGAACCGAGGCGGCCGTCACTCTCGACCCCGAGGGCCAGGGCTTCCGCATCAGCCGCTCGGCCCTGACTCTGCGCGCCACGGTGCCGGGCCTGGACGAAGCCACCTTCGCCGCCATGGCCAGCAGCGCCGAAAAGAACTGCCCGGTCTCGAAGGTCCTTAACGCCGAGATCATACTGGACGCCAAGCTGGTCTGATCGAGGTGTCCATCGGCGCAGCGGATTTCGGCCTCGGCGCAGCGTTTGTCGCGCCGCTCACTGGGACATAACGGCATCCGGCTCTCTCTTCGGCCTGCTCCTCGCAGCAAGCTATGCCTACGGCATCGCCAGGGCAGTTCGCTGGAAGTGGGTTGTCGTCTGGGCAATGATGCTCGGCTCGTTTGTGATCGCACTCCTGCCGGCGCGCGGCTTCGCGTGGCCGAGGCTGTGCCCGTCGGATCGTCAGATTGCGGAAACTCCTCAAAATTACTCTTGACAAATCCTTACAAAAGAGACCAAAATTATCGTAAATAGACTCATGAGGAACAGGGGCCGTCGCTTGGCCGTGCCGTGGTCAAGGGATGCTTCTGTGCACCTTAGAGCACACCTTCAGGAGGGGTTAGATGACAGTTGGTCGTTATTGCAAACGTTTCTGCCAGCTCGCGCTGGCAATTTCCATGGCTACCCTTGCTTTTGCCCAGAATGACCGCGGCATCATCGCAGGAACGGTGACGGACGCCACTGGCGCCGTGTTTCCGGATGTCCCGGTGGTCGCCAAGAACGTCGCGACTGGTGCCGTGTATGAGACGCGCACCACTTCCACCGGCGATTTCACTTTGGCGGCCCTCCCGGTTGGCACCTATCAAATCACCGTTACGGCCAACGGTTTCGAGAAGTACATCGGAACCGGCACCGAGGTCCACGTGGGACTGATCGAGCAGATCAAGATTACGCTCCAGGTCGGCGCCGCCACCGAAACCGTGACGGTGGAGGCCACCGCGCCGCTGCTGAAAGTCGATAGCGCCGAGCAAAGCTTCGACGTCGCCCACCAGAGCATCATTGACCTCACCATACCGGGCAACGGCGCCACGCACAATGCGCGCAGCCTGATGATCATCACGCCGGGCGTCGCCGGCGAGGGCATATCGAGCCCCAACGGCGGACGTGTCGACGGCCAGCCAGCCAACACGCAGCGCGTCTTTGTGGACGGCCAGGACGTCACCAACGTGAACAACCCCGGCATTAACACCGGCCCGCCGCCGGCGGATATGGTTCAGGAGTTTTCTCTACAGACCAGTAATTACGCCGCCGAGTACGGCCAGGTCCAGGGCGGTGTGTTCATCATGGCCACCCGCTCCGGAACCAACCAAATCCACGGCGACGCGTGGGAATATTGGCAGAATAACCTGCTCGACGCCAAAAAGGCCTTCGTATATACCGCGCCGCTAGATCGCAAGGACGACTTCGGCGCCGACATGGGCGGCCCCGTCGTGATCCCCAAACTCTACAACGGCCGCAACAAGACTTTCTTCTTCCTGATCTTCGAAGACGCCCGGAACAGCGTCTCCTCAGCCGGCTCGCTGAATACCATGCCCACCCTCGCCTACCGCCAGGGCAACTTCAGCGGCGCGCTCACCGGGCGCGTGCTCCCCGGAACCGATCCACTGGGCAACACGATGCTGGAGAACGCCATCTACGACCCCGCGAGCACCACGCTCGTCAACGGAGTTGCGACCCGCACCGTGTTCCCCGGAAACATCATTCCGGCCAGCCGTCTGGATCCCGTGGCCCTCAAGATCCAGAACCTGATCCCCGCGCCCATATTCTCCGGCAACATTAATAACTGGCCGCAGGGCCCCCAATACAAGACTTGGTCCGCTCAGCCGGCTTTCAAGATCGACCAGGTCATCAGCTCTACGCAGAAGCTCTCCTTTTACCTCGATAGGCCGTCGAATCGCGCGCCGGGCAGCGAGGATGGCTTGCCTATGCCGATCTCGCAGGTCCAGAATAATATAAACAACACCTGGATTCCGCGGCTCAACTACGACTATAATATTTCGCCCACCCTGCTGATGCATCTGGGCGCAGGCTTTTTTAGGGCTTTCCTTCCCGGCGGTTCGCCCCCCACTGTCCAGGACTACGACGCGTCCGGCCTGCTGGGCTTCAACGGCAGCGCCACCGGGAAAGGTTTCCCCCTGATCCAGGGACTCAATTCGTCCGATGCCGGCGGTATGGGTCCGAATATGGGACCCAGCAATTTGGACGTGCCGCTATACGACAAGCTGACCTCCGTGGGTAGCCTTCTTTGGGTCCACGGCAATCACAGTTTCAAATTAGGTGGTGAGTTCCGCCTGGAGGCTTACACCGACGACCAGGCCACCGGCTCCACTGGAGACTTGAATTTCAGCGCGCTCGAGACCGGCCAGCCCTCCCTCCAGGGGCTGAATACGGGCGGCCTCACGACTGGCATGCCCTACGCCAGTTTCCTGCTTGGCCTGGTGGACAACGCCACCATCCAGCCTCCGCAGGACCTCCAATGGCGCAGCCGGCGTTATGCCCTCTATCTCCAGGACACCTGGAGGGTCAACCACAAGCTCACCTTCGATTACGGCCTCCGCTGGGACCTTCAAGGTCAGGGGCATGAGCTCTGGAACCGCGACGGCATGTTTGGCCCCTCCATTCCCAACCCCTCCGCCGGCAACCTTCCGGGTGGCTTCGTTTACGAAGGCTACGGCGCGAACCGTTGTGACTGCTATTTCGCCAAGCCCTATCCGTATGCCATCGGGCCCCGTTTAGGATTTGCCTACCAGCTCACTCCCAAGACCACCGTTCGCGGCGGTTGGGGTATAGTCACCGCTGCTCTCGCCCCATTCAATAACTTCACCAGCTCCCCCACTGTGGGAGTTGGCTACAACCAGCTCATTCTCCCCTCCCCGGCTTACGGCGTTCAAGCCATGACGCTGAGCGGCGGTATCCCATACAGTCTATCCCAACTGTACGCGGCCACCCTCAATCCCGGCGCCCGGCCCTCCACCCCCGGCACCGTGAGCTCGATCAATTACTTTATAGATCCCAACGCCAATCGTCCCGGCAGGACCTATACCTACAGTGTGAACCTCCAGCGCGAGCTCTCTAAGGACTTGATGGTCGAGGCGGCTTACGTCGGCAACCGCGCCGTCTGGATCATCGGCGCCACCGGCCTCGTAAACCTGAATGCGACTCCCATGTCGACCCTCATGGCCCATGGTCTGAGCCTCTCCAACCCGACCGACATCGCCTTGCTCACCTCCACTCTCAGTTCGCCTCTGGCAGCCTCCATGGGTTTCGGGGTGCCCTACCCCGGATATCCCACCAGCCAGACGGTCGCGCAGAGCCTTCGCCCCTTCCCCCAGTTCACCGGGTCGATTAACCCCATGTGGGCTCCGTTGGGCGACGGTTGGTATAACTCCCTCCAGGCGAAAGCCACCAAGCGCACTTCCTACGGTCTGACCGCGACCGTGGCCTTCACCTTTTCTCAGGAACTGGCCACCGGCCAGGTGATCAACGACGTTTACAACCGGAACAATCAGAAGTCCCTGGTCAGCACTTCCCAGCCTTTTCTGTTCGTCGCCGCGTACACTTACGAGTTGTACGACTGGGTGCCGCACGTGACCTCAAGCAAGTTCGCCGACAAGATCTGGAAGGGCTGGAGGCTGGGCGGCATCATGCGTTACAGCAGTGGCCTGCCCATCCAAGTGCCCAATTCGAACAACGATATGAACTCGCTGGTCTACCAATCGACGTTCATGAACCGCGTGCCCGGACAACCGCTGTTCCTGCAGAACCTGAACTGCCATTGCATCGATCCTTACCACGACCTGGTGCTCAACCCGAAGGCCTGGCAGGATGTGCCCAACGGACAGTGGGGCAACTCGACTCCGTATTACAACGATTACCGGTATGAACGCTTCCCCAGCGAAAATATGAACCTCGCCCGCGTCTGGCGCCGGGAGAGCTACAGCCTGGAATTCCGCGCGGAGTTCTATAACGTGTTCAATCGGCTCCAACTGCCGAACCCGAACACCGGCAATCCGTTTCAGACCACGACTTACAATTCCGCGGGGAACCTCACGGGCGGCTTCGGTTACATCAACCCCAGCAACGTGGGCGGCGAGCGCACCGGCCAGTTCGTGATCCGTGTGAGGTTCTAGCGCTTGTCAAGGAAATATCCCACCGCTCCCTAACGGTCGCAGCTCTGAAAGTATATCGGAGCCGCGACCGTTAGCTAGCAGCCCGTGGTGAAAGTCTCTCCGTAGCGGGTTGGCGATTGTCATCACAAAGTACTTTGCATTCGTCGAAACATGCCCCTATAATTGAGCTTCTCCCCCACAAGGCTTGGATCTTTGATTATGTCGATGGGCACTCGCCAGCACCGCCAGCGCCAGGAAGATCTCTGGATCACTCACAATGAGTTGGCTCCAGGTCCGGCGCACTCGTTTTATCAGCGTCTCCATGAACTCCTCGACAGCGAGAAGTTCGATGAGTTTGTCGAGAAGGAGTGTGCGCGATTCTACGCCGCCCACAATGGCCGGCCGTCGTTGACGCCGGGGATCTACTTCCGCCTGTTGCTGCTGGGCTATTTCGAGGGGATCGATTCGGAGCGCGGGATCGCCTGGCAGGAAGCGCATTGGCATCGATGCCACCATCCTGGAGGCCAATGCGGCGTTGCGCTCGATAGTACGGCGCGACGACGGCGAGGGCTACGAGGAGTTTTTGCAAGGGCTGGCCCAGAAGTCGGGGATCGAGGACGCTACCCACCAGTCAGAGAGCCTGCGGCATTGTCGCCGAGAGCGTTATCTTAACGCCTATGAGTCGCCCCGGCTCATCCCCACCAGGCTTATTGGCCGGCATCTATTCTACATCCAACCTCTGGATCGGCCGCCTAACCGCCGATGGAGTACATCGGCCGCGGCGGGGCCACGAACTTTACGGAGTTGATCTCGTGGCCTTCCCACTTGGCGGCCAGGTTGCGGCGGATGAGCGCGGCAATCTCCTCGTCGGAGGCGCCCGAGCGCATCAGGCTCTTGACGTCGTCTTCCTGGATGGCGAAGAGGCAGTAGCGCAGCTTGCCATCGGCGGTGAGGCGGATGCGGTTGCAGTTCAGACAGAATGGGCGGCTCACCGAGGCGATGAATCCGACGCGGCCGATGCCATCGGCAAAAACGTATTCCGAAGCCGGCGCGCGGGGGTCGGGATCGGGCACCGGCTCGAGCGGCGCGATTTCGCGTGAGAGCGTGTCGATGATCTCATCCGCCAGTAGCACCTTGGCGCGGTTCCAGAGGTTTTGCGCGTCCAGCGGCATGAACTCGATGTACCGCACTTCAAATCTGTTCTCGCGCGCGTAGAGTGCCAGGGGCACGATATCCGGCTCGACCAGGTTTTTCACCGCCACCGCGTTGAGCTTGATGGAATAGCCGAGGCGCTTCGAGAGATCCAGGCCAGCCAGGACCTTGCCGATCTCGTCACGGCGCGTGATGCGGATGAACCGCTCGCGATCGAGGGTGTCGAGGTGGACGTTGATGCGACGCAGCCCGGCCTCATAGAGCGGCTCCGCCAGACCGGGCAGCAGCACACCGTTGGTGGTGAGGGCGAGGTCGCGGATGCCGGGGATGGCGGCGAGGCGCCGGATCAGCTCCGGCAGGTCGCGCCGCACCAGCGGCTCGCCCCCGGTGACCCTCACTTTGACGATCCCCAGCCCCACGGCGATGCGCACGAAGCGCTCGATCTCCTCGAAATCCAGAATCTCGCGGCGCTGGACGAACTCGACGTCGTGCTCGGGCATGCAGTAGAAGCAGCGGATGTTGCAGCGGTCGGTCACGCTGACGCGCAGGTTGTCGTGGAGGCGGCCGTAGCTATCGATGAGCGGCGCGGGGGGCATTTACTTGAGAGCCAGCATACGCTCCAGCGGGACCAGAGCGCGCCGGGCAATGGTATCGGGCAACTCCACGCGGGGGGCCAGAGCGAGCAGGCAATCCCGCAGCTTCTCGAGCGTGTTCAGCTTCATATACGGGCACTCGCTGCAATTGCAGTTCTCATTGGCCACGAAGTAGAAGCGCTTGCCCGGCGCCACCTTCTGGAGTGAGAAGCGGATGCCGCTTTCGGTCATGACGATAAACTCGGCGGCACGGCTGGCGGCGCACCATTCGACGATGGCCGAGGTAGACCCGACGAAATCGGCCATCGCCAGCACCGAAGCCGGGCATTCCGGATGCGCCACCACCGCGGCGCCGGGGTGTTCCGCCTTGGCCTCGGCCAACCGCCGAGCGGGAAACGTGGCATGCACGATGCACGTGCCTTGCCAGATTTGCATGTTCTCCCGGCCGGTCTGCTTCTGAACATAATCGCCGAGGTGGCTGTCGGGCAGGAAGAGGATGGGCTTCTCCCGAGGGATGGAGTTGACCACTTTGACGGCGTTGCGCGAGGTACAGAGGATGTCGCTTTCGGCCTTCACCTCGATGGAGGTGTTGATGTAGCTGACGATGACGTAGTCGGGGTTCTGGCGCCGGAATTCGCGGACCGGCTCGGCCGGACAGCTTTCCACTAGGCTGCACGTGGCCTCGCGGTCGGGGACCACCACGATGCGGTTCGGGTTCACCACTTTGGCGGTTTCGGCCATGAACCACACCCCGCAGAAGGCAATCACGTCGCCCGCGAAGTCGCGGGCCTTGCGCGCCAGCTCGAGGCTGTCGCCGACGACATCGGCCAGCTCCTGGATCTCGGGCTCCTGGTAGTGATGGGCGAGCAGAATGGCCTTCCGCTGTCTTTTTAGGTCCAGGATCTCGTCGGCAATGGTGGTTGCGGCAAGCATCGCGGCGACGCGGGAGTCGTCTTCATCTTATCAAAGCCACGCGGAGCGAAGCCAATTTGACTATGCGACCGAAGCCCCAGCGCCGTTACCAAGACCCCCACTACCGGCGTCTACGTCCGAAGCCGCCACCACCGCCGTTCGAACGATCCGCTTTTGGACGCGCCTCGTTAACGTTCAGGGCGCGGCCACCAAGTTCCATGCCGTTCACGGCAGCAATAGCTTTCTCGCCCTCTTCATCGTTGGCCATCTCAACGAAGCCAAAGCCACGAGGCTGGCCCGTGTCACGATCCGTGACGATGTTGACACGACCGACAGTACCGTGGGTTTCAAACAACGCACGGAGAGATTCTTCCGATGCCTCATAACTGAGGTTTCCAACGTAAATGTTCTTCACTTTAGTTTTCCTTTTCCGATTTGAAGGCGGCAAATTTGGAAGGTGGACGAAGGTAGCGGAAACAACGCTAGGTCAGCCTTGAATTGGCAGGAGCATCAAACCAGATTTATTATAGCACAGGCACAAGCATGTTATAATATTGCTAAGGATCATCCTTCCAGCCCTTATATCCGAGCACCAATGAGCCAGTCATTTACGTTTATCGACGTTGCCGGGAACCAGGCACAGTATACGGTCTTCGATCAAGACCACCGTAGCGATTTTCACTGGTCCACCGATCACGGCGATCAGGGTGTTGCCGCGTCGTTCGGGGAAGCCCAACTTCGGGCCAGAACAGTATTGAAGGACAGCATGGCGGCAAACCGCCGATCCGACGAAGCCGCAAGGATGAGTAAGTATTCCTCGCGCTGGCGCTCGCACTGAAGACGAAAAAGCCTGCCCCATAGCCCGCCGGCGCTACCACTTTGGCGCCAGGGCGCGCAGATCGTCGATCCAGAAGTCGGGTGTGAAACGGGCCAGGTCTTCGGGTTTGCCGTAGCCGTAACGGACGGCGCAGGTCTTCACGCCGGCGCGCTTGCCGGCTTCCATGTCGGCGGGGGAATCACCCACCATCAGGCAGTCTTCGGGACGGGCGCCGAGCGCGGCCAGGGCGGTCAGAATCACATCGGGCGCGGGCTTGTACGGGAAACCGTCGGTGCCTTGCACGTGGTCGAAAAACTGGATCAGGCTGAATTGCTCGAGGACGGCGCGGGTGGTGGGAGTGCCCTTGGTGGTGGCGGTGGATTTGCGGCCGGCGAGCGCGGCCAGCGCCTCGGGGACGCCAGGGTATACGCGCGTCAGCTTGTGGCCGCGCGCCAGGTAGATGACGCGGTACTGGCGGATGAGCTCGTCGATCTGCTGGGACTTGTAGTCCGGAAAAATGTCGCCGAAGGGAGCGGCCAAGTGGCGGCCGATGTAGTTTTTCAGGAAATCGAAATCGACTGCGGTAGGGCGCCCGTTGGCAGCGAGCACTTCCTGGATAGCGCCGATGATGTCGCCGGCGGAATCCAGTAGCGTGCCGTCGACGTCGAACAGGTAGACCGGGAACGGCGGAATCACGCCGGCTGGGGATGCTCCCCTTCCGAGAGCCCGGGAACGCGGCGCCCGCCTTCGGGGCGGAGCACCTGCTGCACGTGTTCTTCGGCGTCCTTGCCTCCGGAAGACGTGAACGGTGCCAGCGGCTCGCCTTTGATGATCTGCATGACCTCGTCGCCATCCAGGATCTCGCGCTCGAGCAGCGTCTCGGCGATCTTGACGAGCGCTTCGGCCCGCTCCTCAATGACGGTGGAGGCGGTGTCGTAGCAGCCCTGCACCAGCTTTTTCACCTGCTCGTCGATGCGAATGGCGGTCTCTTCGCTGTAATCTCGGTGCTGTGCGATTTCGCGGCCGAGGAAGATCTGCTCTTCCTTCTTGCCGAAGCTGAGCGGCCCGAGCTCGCTCATGCCCCACTCGCACACCATCTTGCGAACCAAGTCGGTGGCGCGCTCGATATCGTTGCCGGCGCCGGTGGTCATGTGGTGCATGAATTTCTCTTCGGCGATGCGGCCGGCCATGAGGATGGCGACCTGGGCCAGGAGGTAATCCTTGCTGTAGGAGTGCTTGTCGTCGATGGGCAACTGCATGGTGACGCCCAGCGCCATGCCGCGCGGGATGATGGTGACCTTGTGCAGCGGATCGGCCTCGGGCAGCACGGCGGCCACCAGCGCGTGGCCGGCTTCGTGGTAGGCCGTATTGCGCTTCTCGGCGTCACTGAGGATCAGCGACTTGCGCTCGGCGCCCATGAGGATCTTGTCCTTGGCCGTCTCGAAGTCGAACATGGTGACGACCTTGCGATTCTGGCGCGCGGCGTTGAGGGCGGCCTCGTTGACGAGGTTGGCGAGGTCGGCTCCGGCGAGGCCCGGAGTGCCGCGCCCGAGCACGGAAAGATCGACGTTATCGCTGAGGGGAATCTTCTTGGTGTGCACGCGCAGGATGGCTTCGCGGCCCTGCACGTCGGGCCGGCCCACTACCACGCGGCGGTCGAAACGGCCGGGGCGCAGCAGGGCGGGGTCGAGCACGTCGGGGCGGTTGGTGGCGGCCACCAGGATTACACCCTCGTTGGATTCGAAGCCGTCCATCTCGACCAGCAGCTGGTTGAGGGTCTGCTCGCGCTCATCGTGCCCGCCGCCGAGGCCGGCGCCGCGATGGCGTCCCACGGCGTCGATTTCATCGATGAAAATGATGCAGGGAGCGTTTTTCTTGCCCTGCTCGAAGAGATCGCGCACGCGGCTGGCGCCCACGCCCACGAACATCTCCACGAAATCCGACCCGGAAATGGAGAAGAAGGGCACGCTGGCTTCGCCGGCAATGGCGCGCGCCAGCAGGGTTTTGCCGGTGCCCGGTGGGCCGATGAGCAGAACGCCCTTGGGAATGCGGCCGCCCAGCTTCTGGAACTTCTGCGGTTCGCGGAGAAACTCGATGATCTCCTGTAGCTCTTCTTTGGCTTCCTCCACGCCGGCCACGTCCTTGAAGGTGACCTTCTTCTGCTGCGTGGAGTGCAGCCGCGCACGGCTCTTGCCGAAGCTGAGGGCCTTGTTGCCGCCGCTCTGCATTTGCCGCATCATGAAGATCCAGAAAGCGAAAATCACGATGAACGGGGAGAGGTTTATGAGGATCGAGACCCAGTTGCCGGAAGAGCTGTCCTTGATTTCGACGTTGACATTGTGGTCCTGGAGCTGCTTATACAGATCCGGGTAGTTGATAGGAATGTAGGTGTGCAGCCCCAGACTGGGGTTCTGGTAAGATCCGTGGACTTCACTTCCGTTGATGGTGACTTCCTTGACCTGTCCCTCCTGCACCTTGTTGAGGAATTCCGTAAACGTGATCTGCTGCTCGCGGCGCCCCTGGCCGGTTCGGACCACGGCGAACAACAATACGATCAGGCAAATGAGAACAACCCAGAAGATCAACGTCTTGATATTAGAATTCACGACACCTCCGCGCCGGCGCTCTCACCTTTATAGACGCTGCCTTGGTCCATCCCGATTCCTATTTCGCTCATACGGCATCTTCCCGGATACTGAGAATCACCTTAGCATCCTGCTCCGCCACTAGTCCGGCGGCCGGCCCGAAGCGCCGCGCCCAAACGATGGAAGAGCCGTCGGTTAGGACCGGCCAATGCCGACGCTCCCACAGCGGGATACGGGCCTGTTGAAAAAGGGTCTTGATCTTCTCCTGGCCGGAGTGACCCGCAGGCTGGTACTGATCGCCCGGCCTCCAGTTCCGCAATTCCAGGGAACCAGACAGGCGTTGCCAATCCAAGCAACCCACCTGATTATTATATACCCAATCGGAGGACACGGAAGGCCCCGATTTATCAATTAGTTCCAAAGAAATCGTGAGATTGGTGCCGGGCACCCGCACAGTCCCCGGCACGGCCAGCGTGAGACGGTAATTGCGGGTTTCCAGACCGGGCCCGAGGGGCGCCCTGCCCGGCTGGCCGAAACGCAGCCACTCGAAAGAACGGAAGATGTCGAGGCCGGGCGCCTGCAGCCGTCCGTGCCCTTCGGTGCTTCGTGCGAGCTCCAGTACCGATGCAATGTGCCCGAAATCGATGGCGCGAAGGTCGCCCTTGACCAGTTCCATGGCACGCCGCACCAAGCGGCGGGCGACCGCCAGGGGCAGCGCGTTGAGGCGATCGGCGCGGAGTAGAATGGCGCCATGTGTTGTGGTGAAGTGCTGGCAAGCCAGGCGATCGATTTCGGCGTCCCACCAGGCCTCTTCGGCCAGCGCCCAATCGGCGGTGTTGGCCAGGGTTTCGCCGATGGCCGGGTTCCATTCGCGCGCGATTTGCGGCAGTAATTCGTACCGGATGCGGTTGCGCGCAAACTGGAGGCTGCGATTGGTGGAGTCTTCGCGCCAGGCGATGCCGCGCTCGAGCAGGAACTGCTGAACCTCGGAGCGCTCGATCTCGATCAGCGGCCGGACAATGCCCTCGGACGTGACGGGCCGAATGCCCGCCAGGCCGGCGGTCCCGGAGCCGCGCAGGAAACGGAAGAGGACGGTCTCGGCCTGGTCGGAGCGGGTGTGGCCGGTGGCCACGCGCTCGACTGCACCGCTGGAGATGGTCTCGCGGAAGAAGGCCAGCCTGGCCTCGCGCGCGGCCTGCTCGAGGTTGTCGGGCGATTGGGCGACGGGGGCCTCGCGCAGGGAGAGCGGCAGGCCCAGTTGATCCGCCAGACCACGCACGAATTCGGCGTCCTGGCGGGATTCCTCGCCGCGCAGGCCGTGGTCGAGGTGGAGAACGCTCAAACGGAGGTCCCATTGGGGAGCCAGTCCGAGGAGGACATGGAGAAGGCAGACCGAGTCGGCGCCGCCCGAGACGGCGACACCGACCTTCTGGGCAGGCTCGAACATGCGGTGGCGGGCGATGGTTTGAGCGATGCGGTGGAGCAAGGAGAACACTGTTTTCATTGTACGGCGCGTTCCGCTCCCTGACGGTCGCGGCTCGGTTGGAACCATGTTATAAGAGGTATTGTCATCTGGAATGGAGAGAGTTTTCCCGTGGTCCGGCAGTCCGCCGGACTTCTCCGGAGCGAAATCATGGAACAAACGGCAGACATCGCGTTGATCGGTCTGGCAGTCATGGGCCAGAACCTGATCCTGAATATGAACGACCACGGCTACACCGTGGTGGCCTACAACCGGACGGTGTCCAAGGTGGACGATTTCCTGAACGACGCCGCCCAGGGCCGGAAGACGGTCATCGGAGCGCACTCCATCGAAGAGATGGTGGCTCTGCTGAAGCGGCCGCGCAAGGTCATGCTGATGGTCAAGGCGGGCCAGGCCGTGGACGATTTCATCGAACTGGTGCTTCCGCACCTGGAACCGGGCGACCTCATCATCGACGGCGGCAACTCGCACTTCCCGGACACCATCCGCCGGACCAGATATCTGGAGAGCAAGGGGTTGCTATACGTCGGGACGGGCGTGTCGGGCGGCGAGGAAGGCGCGCGGTTTGGCCCCTCGATGATGCCCGGCGGAAGCCCCCAGGCGTGGCCGCTGGTGAAGGGCATCTTCCAGGCGATTTGCGCCAAGACGCCGGACGGCTCGCCGTGCTGCGACTGGATGGGCGAGGACGGCGCGGGCCACTTCGTCAAGATGGTCCACAACGGCATCGAATACGGCGACATTCAGCTCATCTGCGAGGCCTACCAGCTCCTCAAGGAAAGCCTGGGCATGAGCAACGAGGAGATGCACGCGGTCTTCACCGAGTGGAACAAAGGCGAGCTGGACAGCTACCTGATCGAGATCACGCGCGACATTCTGGGCTACCAGGACGAGAACGGCGAGTATGTAGTCGACAAGATTCTGGACACCGCCGGGCAGAAGGGCACGGGGAAGTGGACCAGTGTCAGCTCGCTCGACCTGGGCATCCCGCTGACGCTGATCGCCGAAGCGGTTTTCGCACGCTGCCTGAGCGCCATGAAGGCCGACCGAGTGGAGGCTTCCAAAATCCTGCATGGACCGAGGATCAAATTCGAAGGCGACCGGAAGGCTTTCGTCGAGGACATTCGCCAAGCACTGCTGGCCTCCAAGATTGTTTCCTACGCGCAGGGTTTCATGCTGCTGCGCGAGGCAGCCAAAGAATACCACTGGAACCTGAATTACGGCGGCATCGCGCTGGTATGGCGCGCCGGCTGCATCATCCGCTCGGCGTTTCTGGGCAAGATCAAGGAAGCCTTCGACGCCCATCCCGGCCTGAGCAACCTGCTGCTCGACCAGTACTTCTGCGGCGTGCTTGAGCGGTGCCAGACCTCCTGGCGGCGCGTGGTGGCCAGGGCCGTCGAGGCGGGGGTTCCCATCCCGGCGTTCACCACGGCGCTGGCGTTCTACGATGGCTACCGCAGCGCGCGGCTGCCCGCCAACCTGCTCCAGGCCCAGCGCGATTACTTCGGCGCCCACACCTACGAGCGGGTGGACCAGCCCCGCGGCAAGTTCTTCCACACCAACTGGACGGGGAAGGGCGGCCACGTTGCGGCGGGCCAGTACGTAGTGTAGGGCGGGGAAGGGCGAGGAGAACCTTTTTGGGCGCGGACGCAACGCAACTGGCATCCAAAATCCGCTTGCTGCTGATGGACGTGGATGGCGTGCTCACCGATGGCAAGCTCTACAATGTGCCTGGGCCCGATGGCGCCATGGTCGAGACCAAGGGTTTCGATTCCCACGATGGCATCGGCCTGCAATGGCTGGCGCGGGTGGGAATCTCGACCGGCGTGATCAGCGGGCGGTTGTCGCCGGCCACGGTGGAGCGCGCGCGGCAGTGCAAGATGAAGTACGTTTATCAGGGGCACACGGAGAAGATCCCCATCGTCAACGAGATTCTGGCGGACGCCGGGCTCGAGCCGAGTGAAGTAGCCTACATCGGGGATGATCTTACGGATGTGGTGGTGATGCGGCGTGTGGGCCTGGCCGTCGCCACGGCTAATGCGCGGCCGGAGGTCAAGGCCATTGCTCACTACGTAACGCGCGAAGCGGGCGGCCAGGGGGCCGTGCGGGAAGTGGTGGAGCTGCTTCTGAAAGCGCAGGACCGCTGGCCGGAAATCCTGAAGCACTACGAAGCATCGGAGTAGACGAAATAGGAGAGCAAAATGAATCATGGTCTGAAGATCCGTCCGGATGGCGCGCTGGATTTCGTGTCCGTGGGCGCCCTGGTGACCCGTCTGGACCCCGGGATCATCCCGTTCCGGAAGGCCACTGAATGCCGGATCCACGTCAGCGGCGGCGAGTTCAACTGCGCCGCCAACCTGGCGGACTGCTTCCGCATGCAGACCGGCATTGCCACGGCCATGGTGGATTATCCCATCGGCGATCTGATTGCGGAGCGGGTGCGGGCGATGGGCGTGAAACCGTTCTACAAACGGTTTAAGCACGACGGGGTGCGCGGCCCGAACATGGCCACGGTATACAGCGACCGCGGCCACGGCATGCGCGCGCCCGTGGTGTTCTACAACCGGGCGAACGAAGCGGGGGCGCTGCTCAAGCCGGGCGACTTCGATTGGAAAGCGATCTTCTCCGGCGGCGTGCGTTGGTTCCACAGCGGCGGTATTTTTGCGGCCCTTTCGCCGACCACCTCGGAGGTGATTATCGAAGGAATGCAGGCGGCCAAGGAAGCCGGTGCGGTGGTTTCGTTCGATCTGAACTACCGCGCGAAGCTATGGAGCATCTCCGGCGGCGAGGAGCGCGCCGTTACGGTGCTGGACCGCATCGTGAAGAACGCCGACGTCCTGGTGGGCAACGAGGAGGATCTGCAGAAGGGCCTGGGAATCCCGGGGCCGGAGGTCGCCGCCAAGTCCAAGCTCGACCCGAGCGCCTTTTTCGGGATGATCGACCAGGTGGTGCAGAAGCATCCACAGGTGAAGATTGTGGCCACGACGCTGCGCGAGGTGCGTTCCACCAACCACCATAGTTGGAGCGCGGTGGCGTGGATCAACGGCCAAACCTACCAGGCGCCGACCACGGAGTTGGATGTTTTCGACCGCGTGGGCGGCGGCGACGGCTTTGCGTCGGGTTTCTTCTATGGTCTGCTCACGAACGAGCCGCCGGAGGAGTGCGTGAAGCTGGGCTGGGCTCACGGGGCGCTATTGACGACGTTTCCAGGCGACACGACCATGGCGACGGTGGAGCAAGTGCGGGCGTTTGCCAAGGGCGGGTCGGCGCGGATACAACGGTAGGGGCGGGCAGACCTGAGCTCGGCCAAGTGGCATTTGGATCAGTCTGGCATCTGGCCGGGCTGGATCGTTTCCAGCGCCAGTATGATGGCATCCACGAGGGGCAATAGATCTTCGATCTGATTGGTTCGGGAACGGACCAGAATGATTGAGAGCCTCCGGCCCGCGGAAGACCGCTGGTGAGGTATCCCTGATCGACCGTCAGCAGGACGTCGTAGCCCGCAACTTCGGCAGCCCGTAGCAATTCACCATTTTTTTTGCCCTTCAAACCCGCATATTGAGCGGTGTGGGCGTCATGCGTCGGAAAGCTGTGACGGAAATCGACTGGTAGGCACTCATCCAACAAAATCTCATGCGATTTTCGCGAGCAAGGAATCACTGCTCTACCGCACCATCTTAGCCATTCCGGCCAGCTGTTCAATTCGGGAACTGGACTTCAAATTGACCACCGGGGTCGCGCCTCGTATTCAGCCTCAAGGAGCTCGCGGCGGTTGAGGCTGAGCGCGAACAAAGCGAGGAGCCTGCACCGGGAAGCACTGGCAACGCTGCGGCCCGCAGCGGAAAGGATGAGATGACCCCAACCACCCTCCCTGAAATCGACCGCATCACGCGGAAGATCCACACCCTGGAGACGCACGCCATGGCAAGGGCGGAATCCGCCGTCGAGTTCAAGATTGCGATCGGCCAGCGCTTGGCGCGCGCCAGGGAGTGGGGGCGTAAACGCCCGCCATCAGACGTCCATGCTCAGCGGGTTCGATACGCCTTGCTGAATCCGTTGCGGCCGTTGGTGAGGGTGAAATCCCCGTTGGCCGCGACCGACGCTTTGAGCCAGTTCCCCTTGCATTCCGCGGTGTCCTCGAGGTTGGCGATCATGTTCTCGCTGGTGTTGTGGTCCTTGTCCACCGCCAGCGACAGATGTCCCTGCCAGATGCCCTCGAGGCCCGGGATCTTGGCGATGGTTTCATAAGCGCTCTCGGGTGACAGGCCCTTGCGCGGGCCGTTGTTCACCACGGCAACCTGAGGCTTGATGGCCCAGACGTGCGCTGGCGCCCCCGAGAAGCCGCCGAAGAACCCGTGGTGCGTAACTTGGTAGACGGTTACCGTCCCGAGCCGGTTGACCGGGCACGCCAGCTCCATCTCCTTGTCCCAGGTTAGATCGCCCATGTCTAGGAATTTAAATCTCCCATACGTGAGCAGGATGCCGGCGCTGCGCTGATTCTCCGTTTGATCCGGGGGTTTCTGCTGGGCGCCCTGGCAGAGCGGATTGGGTCCCCCGCCGTCGATGGGCTTGGCCAGCACCTCGCCGTTCGAGGATACTACCAGGACATCCACGCCCTTCAGCGGAATCTTGTCCCCCGGCTTGACGATGGTCCGTTTTCCGTCGGCCATCTTGAGGTAGGCCTCCCAGAGGCGCGCGCCCCCGGCGCTTCCCTTCTCGACGGAGTCACCGTGGTCCAGGAACTTCTCGATGGGGATCATCTTGGCCAGCGCCGGGGCGCCGCCCACGTGATCGGAATGGTAGTGCGTGATCAGCAAGTAGTCGATCTTCTTCAGCCCCGCCTGCTGGGTTGCCGCATTAATGCGCTTGGCGTCGCGATCGTCGGCCACCGGGTTGCCGGTATCGATCAGCAACGACTCCCCGGCTGGCGTCACGACGAGCGTGGCCCCGCCGCCTTCGACGTCGATCCAATAGATTTCCAGGTTCCGGGACTGGGCCAGGAGCGTTCCCACTGGTGCCAGCAACAGGATCACGATGGAGAACACGGTTACGCCTCGATGCAGGATCATAGAACCTCGCGAATGTTCAGACAGACACGTGACTTACTAGGTTACTTTTACCAGTAAGCGAACCAGGATTACCATTTGGGCTTCTGGCCGCCTTCAATTGTACACCCCCCGCATCCGCGGGAGCCTTCTTGTCAAAAGGTCTTTCCATCCGAGCGACTCCGGCGGGCCACGAAGGGGCCAACCCTGCGTGGCGCCCTGTTCGATGGCGCCCACCGAGTTGGCGACGGCCAATGAGAGGTGGCCTCGTCAGGGGAATCTATGGGTGATGTGGGAGTTTCAACACGGCGATTTGCCCCAGGAACCGGTGGAGCTTGCGGCAGGTGGAATCAAACGAGCGCTCCGTACATATCCGCGGTGTCAAGGAAGTTCACGCCGAGTGAGAGCGCACGGTGGATGGTGGCTATCGATTCCGCCTCGTCTGACGCTCCGTCAATTGCTCCTTCAGTCGCCGCACTGGCAGCCACGTCTGCCGCGCATAAGACACCAGTTTGCCGGGCGAGCAGAACATCTGAAACCGTATCCGCTTCGGCGGTGCGGTCAGCCAGTTCAGCACGTCCGCACATTCCCGCACCGCTTCGGAATCTTCCCGATACGCTTTCCACTGATACTCCGGCAGACGCTCGATATGCTTCTTCAGGTTCGGCATCATGCGCACGCTCCGCGATAGATCGCATTTCTTTCGACGTGGGCCGCGGGGAGATCGTCCGGCTCCTCGGTCCCAACGGGCCCGGCAAGACCACCACCATCAACATGATTCTCGGCGTCCTGGCGGACTCCGGAAGCATTCGAATTGAAGGACTGGACATCGCCGCGCATCGCTCGCGGACGCTAGAGCGCACCAACTTCACGGCCGTCTGCGCTCCTCTGCCGGGGAACCTGACGGTGTCCCAGAACCTGCGAATCTTCGGCCTCGTTCGTCACCGCCGGCAAAAAGGACGGCCTGAGCCTCGGCCTGGCGCTCTCCCGCCAGACCATGCTCGACCACGGCGGCGGCCTGTGGCGCGCCTCCAGACCCGGCGAAAACGCCACCTCCGCCTCCGTCTCCCCCTCACGCTGAAAGCCGGAAACCCGTGACTACCGGAGCGGTAACTCGTAGATGCTCATGCTGAGCTTGGGAACCGTCAGCCGGCCGGGCACTCCCGTCAGCGGACTCCCCACAATGTCCACCACCAGCGGCTTGCCGGGCTCATTGTCGGCGGTCAGCTCCGCGCCGGCGATTCTCCACAACCGGCCCTTCTCCTGAACCGTCACGCCCTGGATCGCGACATCGATCTGCTGCTCGGACTCGGTCGGGTTCACGATCGCCACCGTCAGGGCCTTCCTGTCGGCCGTCAGGGCGGCCGCGGCATCCAGCGGATAGGTATCGCTGCCCGAGGAGACCTTGGGCTTGTCCACCCAGATCGTGCCCTTCACCTCGTGTTGCGGAGAGTTCCCCGTCACCCCCACCGGAATGGTCCCGAAATGCCGCCGGTACAGTTCGAACATCAGCCCTATCGGCCGCACCGTCGCATCGGTCTTGTTGATGGCCAGCAGTGAGGACGCCCCGGTGTACGCCGAAATGATGAACATGTTCGAGTGCCTGAACATCTCATGCATTGCCTGGGAGCAAGCCAGGGGCGCAAACATCGAATTGCCAGGGGGGTTGGTTCCGCGTTCGCCGATCCATTCGGAGACCCATTCATCGAGCGCGACCGGGTATCGATCCATCTTGAGAGCCGGGAATCGCCGCTGGTACTCATCCCAGGCCTCGACCACGCAGCGAACGCCATTGGCAATCTTCCGGGCGTAACCAACCAGGGGCTCCTCCACCTTCACGTAGTCCTGTTTCTCGGCATCGAAGGCCTGGTCCGCCGGGGAGGGATAGATGTGTTCGGCGGCCGCATCGAAGTAATCCGAGGAGTGGGCCAGCAGGGCGCCGGTAAAGTCCGCCGGCCCGCCGAATGCGGCAATGTGCTTTCCGGTGATGGCGAGCGCCGCGTGGCTCTGGCTGGTCTCAACGGGCGACGCCCCCGACGTCACGATCTTGATGTTCGGGTCCACCCGCCGCATCGCCTGCGCGAACATGTTGTGCTTGATCCAGTAATGATCGACAGACATGAAGCCCATTTGCGCTGTGTTCCACATCTCATTGCCGATGTTCCACCAGGTCACCTTGTAAGGCTCCGGATGGCCATTAGCGGCCCGCCACTTGCCCATCGGCGTGTTCACCGAACCGCTGACGTACTCTACCTCTTCAGCGGCCGAATGCGCGTCGCCGAAACCGGCATTCACGCAAATGTACGGCTCCAGGTTGAGCAGCTTGTTGAGGACCATGTAGTCGTCGATCCCCAGGTCGTTCTGCTGCACTTCGCCCCAGGCGGGGTTCAGGCGCGGGGGCCGTTTGTCGGGATCGCCGATTGAATCGCGCCAGTCCCAGGAGGAGACCATATTCCCGCCCGGCCAGCGGAACATGGTCGGCCCGATCTTCCTCATCTCCGCGATCAGATCCGCGCGATAGCCGTTCACGTTGTCCGCCGGCATCAGCGACACGGCGCCGATGTGGAACGTCCCTTTCCCGGTTCCCACGATTTCGAGGCGCGCGTCGTTGCTGTCCGCCCCGGCCGTGAAGCTCAGGGGAAACTTGGCGTATTCAGTTCGGAGCGGCTTGATGGGGATGGTCTGCCGGTCGCCCGGATTGGGCCCCCAGACGAGGCTGACCTTCACCTCCGCCCCCGGATCGGCCGCCAGGATCACGCGGCCGGAGTACTTCCTCCCTTTTCGGAGTCCCAGGCCCGCCTCCTGGATCCCATGCGGCGTGGTGGCCTCCAGCTTCACCATGGGGCTGTGCTCACCCGCGTAGACCTTCTGCCGGTCCATCACCACGAACTCGTCCGGGCCCAGGGGCCTAAACCTGGGCGCCGTGGCCCTTCTCCTGCGCCCCGGGGCGGGTTCGGGTTCCTTGCTGGAGTCCACGGGATGGAAGAACTTCCGGTCTCCGAGCATCTCGGCCCAGAAGCCGCCCTCGTTGTTGGCTTCATGAAGTTCCGTGAAAAACCCGTACATGTATGGGGAGATGGACGCACCCGCCTTGGTCGCGTCGATCGTCATAGTTACTTGTTGCGCGCCGCCACTGTAGGCAAAAAAACTGACGGCCATCGCCGCCAGCAGGATCTTGAGGAATCCTTGTGTCTTCATGAGTCACCTATTTCTTCTTGCCCTGCCACTTTGGATTGTAGCCCCAACCACACCTGGTTGGATCCCTCTTTCCCGGGATCTCCCTTTTTGGACTCCACGAGATGGAAAGCTTGGTCCAGTCTTCGCTTCGTTCAGACCGGACTGCTTCGCGGCTTCAGTGAGGAAATCAATGTGGAAGGGAATCAGGATGGAAAGAAGTAATTGCCACACTGGATATATTCAATCGTGGCTGGTATTACAACCCGATTGTACCCCGAAATCCAAACCGTCACAGAAGCATAATCCTGTTCTCGTGGTTTCCGGCCCCTGGCAGGACGATGAACGCAATTCAGCCACCTAATGTCGCTGTGGGTGTAGTATGGTTCCCAGCATTACGTTTTCGATGGAAGGATCGAGGTAAATCGGGTAACATGCCTACACGGGAACTTACGACTGAGATTGTGTATGCTGCGATTTTGGGAATGGAAGTCCAGAAAGAGAAGCTGGATGCCAAGATCGCTGAACTCCGCAGCCTGTTAACTGGTGGTCCGGCTGTGACAGCTGCCACGCCGGAACCGCCAAAGCGGAAACGGCGAAAGATGAGCGTCGCCGGCAGGAAAGCGATTGCCGAAGCGCAGCGCAAGAGATGGGCTGCGTCAAGGAAGGCACCTGAACCGTCAGCCCCGAAAGGGGCACCCAAACCCAAACGGAAGCTCTCGGCGGCCGGGAGGAGGGCGATCAGCGCCGCCACGAAGAAGCGGTGGGAGGCGGTAAGAGCGGCCAAGGCCCAACAGGAAAAAGCCGCCGCCAAGAAACCGGCGAAGAAGGCAGCCGCGAAGAAAGCGGCGGTGAAGAAGTCGGCGGCGAAGAAAACGGCCTCGGTTGTTGCACAGGCTGGAACGGAAACTGGCGGTCAGTAAAGCAGGTGCCCATCGAGGAAAAGGCGGCTTGCTGAGGTACTCCCCGGAACAATTCTGCCGCGAAGTCGCCAGTTCGTGTGCGCCTTTTTCGGGACCATGACGGCGGCTGGACGACCTGGGCAACACTTTCCCACCACTGGCTCGGAGTGCTCGCTGCGTTGCCGCCAGCGAAGTCCATCGGACGTTTGCGCGGACTAACTATTTTCAACCGCCAGACACAATCACATGAAAGATAGCGTCCGGCACCAGCGGCGCACACCTGAGCATTGCAACGCCGCTGGCCATGTGCTTCCATTGATGATCGGGGTGGGGGTTAGGGTTCTCGAATCGTCCCGGTTCCTTTTGTGCTCGGCTACTGGAAATCCTCCCCAGATGGCACCTACAAGACCTACAAAACCCTCCCGCGTCGGCAGCATCGGCTTCGATACCGGAGCTGCCGCTCGGCGCAACGCCGGTAGCGTGGGGAATCCGCGTCGCGCCAGGTTCGCCCACGTTGCGCCCACGGTGGCCACCACGAGTAATGTTCCCACCCTGTAGCACGGGCGCAGCCAAAGCCAGACGTCGTCCATGGTGCTGCGGCCCGAGAGCAGCCATGATCGGTCGGCTTCGGACGGGCCGCGAATCGCAGGCTTTCAAGGTTTCCGGTTGGGTGCCATCGCGTTTGGGTGCATCAGACGTAAGCGGAGAGATCCTCTTCCTCCGGGCGCCGATTGCGGCCCAGGTTCGGAGGCAGGTCCAGCATCGGGCCTCGCCATTCCAGCATGATGTCCGTGTCGGCGTGAAGCCGGTACTTCTTTTGCACCTCGGCGATCTTGGCGCCCACCACGTCGATCTTGGCCAGATCGTATTGACCAAGGCCGGCTTGGTAGGCGTAGTTGAGATAGCCGGGCCAACTGGCATCGATTCCCATACACTCCAGGCCCACGCGATCCACTGCCAGAAAATCCGTCGAGGCCAAGGCGATCCGATGCGCCACCGGGGTGCCTGACTGGGGACCGTTCCCCTCCATCCCCTCGTGCCCGTCCACGACCCCGATTCCCCAGTTGGTGGGAAGCATGCGCTGGGTGGCCATATACATGTTGTAGTTGCCCGCCCGGACGCCTACGTGAAACTTGCGCTTTTCGCTCGCGGCGTTCATCCACGCCGGTTGCCCAGGAGTTGGTGGAGTTCCGGGCGGAGGAGACAGCGCCGCTGCCACGACTATGTTCTTGACCGCCATGGTTGCGACCACAAAGTTGTGCGTCTTCAGTATGGCCGCGGAAATGACGAAAGCATCGGGATCCACGAATCGAGCTCCCAATCGGATGGGGATCACATGCATGTCGTAGTCGATCCCGTGCATGAGCCCCCAGTGGTTCTGTTCCTCGTTGGGAATCTCGAACTTCAAGTCCATGGACTTGTACTCGGCGAAGACCTTGTCCCAGCCGAACTTACTGACGGCCTGCTTGCCCGGAACATCCCCGGTATCTCCGAACACCACGGGACCTTTGAAGCGGGGAGCCAGGTAGTCGAGGATTCCTCGGACGGCGTCGGGCTGGGTGCAGCCAAGCAGCCGTTCAGCCGATTGGATGCCATTGGGTTTCAAGAAAACGTACTTCTTGGCTTTGAGAGCGGGCCGGATCTGGTCGTCGATCGCTACCAGCGCATCGTAAATGTTCTTGCGCCGGTTTTCACCCTTAATCAGAGAAACTGTGGAGCGGCGATCGAAATACTGGAAATACTTGGCGGCATCGGCAGTGCCCAGACGGGGGTCCGCCCGCTTCTCAGGCGGCGTCTGCTGCGCTCTTAAAGCCAGCCCTTGGGCGGTGGCAATCGCCCCCGCACGGGCAAAGAAGGATCTGCGCGTAACTGACATGGCTCAATGACCTCCTCTCGGTCCTGAACGACCGGCCTTTGCCCGTGTCCCCAGGTCCGGGTCACAGCTGGCAGCGTCTTCTGCCCTTCGGTGATTATAGCAACCGTTCGCCTGATGACCTGCGGCCATTTCGGTCTCAACGTCATTGACAATCCCGCGTCGCTGCTTTAGACTTTGGCTGCTGTAGGAGAAGAAAGAGATGAAAAGACTGCCTGTCGCACTGTGCTCCGCGGCCCTGTCGGCTTTACCGCTGTTGGCCGCCATTCAGGAACCAATCAAAGTCGAGGGCGGGCTGGTCAGCGGCACGCCGGGGTGGGCTTGGGGAGTCCGGGCGTACCTTGGAATCCCGTTTGCCGCGCCTCCGGTGGGGAATCGGCGTTGGCGTCCGCCACAACCGGTTGTCCCCTGGCAGGGCGTGCGCCCGGCCAGGGAGTTCTCTGCCGCCTGCATGCAGTCGGAGGCCGGCTGGACAGACGAACAGCTCGCCGACCCCGGCCTCTGGCACAAGAGTGAGGACTGCCTCTATTTGAACGTGTGGACGCCGGCAGCCTCGGCCGGCCAGCGGCTGCCGGTGCTGGTGTGGATCCACGCCGGCGCCGGGATTATGGGATCGACGGCGCGCCCCATCTACGACGGCAATGCCCTGGCCAAGAAGGGCGTGGTGGTGGTGAGCGCCAACTACCGACTGGGGGTCTTCGGCTGGTTGGCGCATCCGGAGTTGACCGCCGAATCCGAACATCGATCCTCCGGCAACTATGGGGCGCTGGACCAGCTTGCCGCGCTCCAGTGGGTGCAGAAGAACATCGCACAGTTCGGTGGCGACCCCAACAAGGTCACGATGTTCGGGCAGTCGGCAGGATGCGGCGCCGTCAACTACCTGGCCGCTTCCCCATTGGCCAAGGGCCTGGTCAGGGGAGGGATTGGTCAGTCTTTTCGCACCTTTCACCGGATGATCACGCTTGCGGAGGCCGAAAACGTGGGCGTGCAATTCGCAAAGGCAATCGGGAAATCTTCCGTGGCGGCGTTGCGAGCCATGCCCGCTCGGGATCTGCTGGAGGCTTCCCGTAAGACTCCGCCAGCGACGGCGACGAACGCCGCAATCGTGGATGGCTGGTTTCTGCCACAGGATATTTACACGATTTATTCGCAGGGGAAGCAGAACGACATTGCGTTGATCACTGGGGGGACCAACGATGAGGGCGCGGTTGGGGGCTTGGGTGCGGAAGCCGCAACCCCCCCGAACACCCTCGCCGCCTACAGCGCATGGGTCAAGCAGATCTTTGGCTCCAGGGCGGATGCTATCCTCAGAGCCTATCCGGCGAAAACCGACGCAGAGGCCGCGAGAGCCTATCACGACGTCTACCGCGACATCAATTTCGCCGTGCATCGCACCTGGGCCAAGCTCCAGGCAACGACGGGAAAGTCGCCGGTCTACCTCTACAAATTCAGTCATATCCCTCCGCACCCCGAGCCGAACGGCGTCAATCCAGTGGCCCCGGTGGGGGCGGTGCACTCCTCAGACGTCCGTTACGTCTTCAACACCCTGCGCATGAAGGATTACGCGTGGACCGACATTGACCGCAAGGTCGCGGACATGTTGGGGTCCTACTGGACGAACTTCGCCAGGAACTACAATCCGAACGGTCCGGGACTCACTTCCTGGCCCGTTTACAACCCGAAGGACGAGTACTTGATGGACCTTGGGGACACCTTCAGGCTGGAACGGTTCAATTCGGCTGGTGTGGATCTGATCGCCGCCGCGCAGGCGGACCTTCGGCCCGCGCCGGCAAGGAATCCATAGGTACTTTCCCGGCCGACGCCAGCCTGACCGCTGTGAATCTCCCGTGGATCTTCCGTTTGCCGGCTCGCGCAAAGACTTGAGGCGGTGAATAATTGGCGGTCAGCTAACCCCCAAGCCCGAAGGGCTGGGAGCCGCACCCAGGACGCCAGTCAAGCTGGCGGGTCAGTCGGCTATGAACCTGATGAAGCGATAAAGTTCAGTGAGAGCCGCCGCGCGGCCATCCATTGGTGGTGGCCAAATTCGAGCCAGTCCCCGTTTTGCAGCGCTTGCCGCCTCGCGTGCAATGCTCGTACAGTAAGGTTTGCACGAAATGAGCATCGCCGCAGCCGTGCTGGAGGCCCTCCGCGCCGAAGCCGCGAATCACGGCGGCGCCCGCGTCGCTCGCGCCGGACTGCGTATCGGCGAACTCTCGGGCGTGGAGCCGGAATCGCTGCGCTTCTGCCTCGAAACCCTGGTCTCCGGCAGCGATCTCGATCCCCTCGCTTTCGATTTCGAACTCTGCCCCTGGACCCGCCGCTGCCGCGCTTGCGGCGCCGCATTCCGAGTGGTCGACTGGAACCCCGCCTGCCCCACGTGTAGCTCGGCCGACACCGAAGCCGCCGGGGGTGATCAAATGGAATTGACGTACCTGGAACTGGAGGAGCCCTGATGCGCGTTCCGCTCGAACGCAAGGTTCTCAACGAAAACGACCGTCTCGCCGCCACTTTGCGCGAGCGGTTTCAAAACCACGGCGTGTTTTGCCTGAACCTGATCAGCTCTCCCGGCTCCGGCAAGACTTCGCTGCTCGAACGCACGCTCGAAGGCTTCGGCCCGGAGCGCCGCATCGCCGTGCTCACCGGCGACATCCAGACCGATAACGACGCGCGCCGCCTCCAGCATTTCGGATTCCCCGTGCGCCAGATCACGACCGGCGGCGCCTGCCACCTGGACGCCCGCATGGTGGAGCGCGCCCTCGAAGGCTGGCCCGTGGAAGACCTCGAGATTCTGTTCCTCGAAAACGTCGGCAACCTGGTGTGTCCCACCAGCTACGATCTCGGCGAGGACGCCCGCGCGGTGCTCCTGAGCGTCACCGAAGGCGAGGACAAGCCGCTCAAATACCCGGCCACCTTCCACCACGCCGACCTGATGGTCCTCAACAAGATCGACCTGCTGCCCTACGTTCCGTTCCAGGCCGATGTGGCTAAAGAAAACGCTCGCCGCGTGCAGCCCGGCATCGAAATCCTGGACGTCTCCTGCACCACTGGCGAGGGGATCGACCGCTGGCGCGCCTGGCTGGATCGTCACCTATGAGCGAATTCCCGGTCCTCAACGCCCTCGTTTTCGCCGCCCTGGGCGTCCTGGTTTTTGTAATCGCCTTGGCCATCGTCGCGAAGCTGGCGCCGTTCCATGTCTGGAAGGAAATCGTCGAGGAGCGCAACGTAGCCGTGGCCGTCCTGGCGGGAGCCGTGGCGCTGGGCTTGTGCTGGATCATCGCCTCGGCCATGCATTAGCGGCAAGCGAATTCCGCTGCCTCTCGCATCCAACCAAGCGCTCGAATGATCTGCGGCACATCCTCGAAACCGTACGACAGCCGAAGCTGCCGCTTGGCTCGCGCCGCCAGATCGCCTCGCGGGTGGACGCAGTATTCGCCCGGAATGTACATCACGCGAGGCCGTCGGTTGCCCGCCGGACCGTCCACCGCCGCGTCACCCGTGGTGCGCGTCAGAAACTGGAAGAAGGCCGAGCGCGGGTGAGTCTCAACATCCCGAAACGTCAGGTAGTAATAGAAACCCGCGCTGCCGCCGCGGCATTCCTCGAGAAATGGTCCCAGGCTTCGCTCGATCCCATCCCTCACCGCCACCGCCTTCTCGCGGTAGCCTGCGTTCACCGCGCGTAGTTGCTCCGCAATGCGCCGGTCGAGCAGAAAGCTGGCCATCTCCTGCACGAAGAGCGGCGCACTGAAACCGGCATCGCTGGTCTTCTGCACCATGGCGTTCATCAGCGGACCGTCGGGACCCAGCAGATACCCGATCCGCAGCCCCGGCGCCAACACTTTTGAAAGGGTGCCGATCTCGTACGCGATCTCCAGGTCGTCTTCCCTCAGGACCGAAACGAATGGTTCGGCCCGCGGGTCGTGCAGCAGCAGCTCGTAGGCCAGATCGTAAAAGATCGGAATCCGCCGCCCCTGCTCGCGCGACAGCCTGGCCGCCACTTCGAGCAACGCACGCCGCCGCTCGTTCGACAGGATGGTGCAGGACGGATTGTTGACCGTGACCACGTAAAAGAAGGCGATCCGTTCCACGGCGCCGCCCAACGCCCGCAGTTTTCGCTCGAGCGCCGCCAGGCCGATTCCCTCTTCATCTTCGGGAACAGCGAGCACTTCGAAGCCCTTGCGTTCGAGGGCGTTGGAGTAGATGTAGTACATGGGATCGGAGGTGACGACAATTCCCGGCGCGATTGCCTCCGCCAGTCCCTCCAGGATACTGGTGGCGCCGCACGGGCCGATGATCAGACGCTGGCGCGCCACGGTGGCCTCATCCAGCCCTCCGATTCGCATCCCGGTCAGAAACCGGCGCAGAGATTCCACCAGGTTCGCCGAGCCATCCGGCCCGCCGTAATTGAACGCCTGTCTGTACTTCACGCCGTCATTGGCGACGGCCTGCATGGCTTCCGTGAGGCAGGCCACCGGGATGGTCTTCTCGTTTACGTATCCGATGCCGAGATTGATGTCCACGCCGTCGCGGAAATCGGTCGCGAACTCCGCCATCATACGGTTGACGGGAGATGGTTGCGCCGACGCCTGGCCATACGGAGACAGGTGAATGTGCATCAGACACTCCTACTCTAAAACTGCTTCGATCAGCGTTGGGCCAGTCTGGCTCACGGCCGCGCGGAACTGGGTCACAAATTCGTCCGCCGTGGTCGCGCGAGTGGCCGGGACGCCCATCCCTTCCGACAGTCGCACCCAGTCCAGGTCCGGCCGGCTGATATCGACCATGTCGTTCGCCATCCGGCCCATTTCACCGGCGCCGGTCCTCTGCATCTCGATATCCAGAATCCGGTAGCGGCGATTCGCCAGGATCACGGTCACCACGTCCAGCCGCTCCCGTGCCATGGTCCAGAGCGATTGCAACGTGTACATGCCGCTGCCGTCGGCTTCAAGCGCGATCACCTTCCGATCCGGGCACGCCAGCGCTGCGCCTAGAGCCACCGGCAGGCCTTGACCGATGGCCCCTCCCGTGACCGGCAGCAGATCGTAGCTGGCCGCCGAAGAGAGGTACCGCAAAACGGCTTCGCCGGAGGAGACCATCTCGTCGGAGAGGATGGATCCCTCCGGCAGCAGCCAGGCCAAGGCCCGGCCAATCGTATCAGGCGATAGCCCGGCGCCTTCCGGCAGCGCTGGCCGCGACGGGGCGCCCTCTGGGCCCGGCGCCGGCGGCGCAATGCGTCCGACGCCGCATGCCTCGACGAGTGCTTCCAGCGCCTCCGTGCCGTTGGCCTCGATCGGCGCCAGCACGTGCAAGGCGCAATCCTCCGGCGCCAGGTAACTGCGGCGCCCTGGGTATCCGAAAAAGGAAACCGGCGGCTGGCTCTCCACCAGGATGAGATGTTTCAACCCCGCCAGCATGGGCTCGGCTACCTCCGGGAAGTATGCCAGCCGCTGCGGCGTAAACTTCCCGCCTCCGCACGCCATTCGGGCGGCGTAGCGGTTGGCAAACACCCGTACCCCCGTGCCGCCCGCCAGTCGTCCCGCCGCTGCGCGCCCCGGCTCCAGCAGCGCGCCGCCGCCTAGCAGCAATCCGGCGGGCTCACCGGACCGCAGTATTCGAGCCGCTTCGCGGACGCACTCGGCCCGAGGTCCAGGCGCCGCCGGGCCCGGAGGGCGTCCTGGCGTTGCCGGGCCCATGGGGCGCCGCGGTTCGCCGCCATCGCTCCAGGAAAAGTCGGCGGGCACAATCAGGGTCGCCACCTGCCCCGGCGGTGCGCATGCGGCGTCAATGGTGGCCGCGGCCGCCTCACCCATGCGGTCCGCTTGTTCCAGGCTTCGGACGTATTCCGAAACCGTGCGCGCGAACGCCTCGATGTCCGCGGCCAGCGGAGCGTCGCAGCGCAGGTGCCCCGTGGTGTGCTGCCCCACAATGCCCACCACCGGCGACCGCGCCTTCCGCGCGTTATGGAAGTTTGTCAGGGCGTAGCCCAATCCGGGCCCCAGGTGTAACAGTGTGGCGGCTGGCCGCCGCAACATGCGCGCATAGCCGTCCGCCGCGCCCGAACACACTCCCTCGAACAGGCACAGCACGCCGCGCATCCCCGGGACGCGGTCCAGCGCCGCTACGAACTGCATCTCGGACGTCCCCGGGTTCATGAAGCAGGTATCGACTCCATGCGCCAGCAGGGTTCTCAGAAGACACTCGGCGCCGTTCATCGATCCAAAACCAGGGGCGCCATCCACTGCAAATTGCGGTCCGTGTTCGGGTGCAAGCGGTACTTCCGGGCCACCGCAGCGATCTTCTCGCCCCGAACCTCGATCTTCGAGATGTCGTAGTTGCCGATGCCGACCTGCTCGCAATACTGCAGGTAGCCCACCCAGTGCGGGTCGATGCCCATGGCTTCGACTCCCACGCGATCGGCAGCCACCCAATCCAGCGAGGCGATGGCGATGCGGGAAGGAACCGGCGTCCCGGATACCGGGCCATCCCCTTCCATGCCCTCCAGGCCGTCAATCACCGTGGCGCCCCAGAACGGGGCCAGTTTCTGCGCCGTCAAACAGAGGTTGTAGTTCATCAGGTGAGGGCCCAGCGGGGGCTGCTGCATGCCTGTGTGGAACTTCATTTTGTCGCTCCACCTGTCCTGGCCGTTGACGCTGCCCGGCGTGGCGCTCGGGCTGTGCAGCGGAGCGCCCATCACGAGGTTCTTCACGCCCATTGTCGCCACCACGCAATCGTGCGTCTTCAGTATCGACGCGCTCAGAATAAACGCATCGGGGTCCATTAACCGCGCGGCCAGCCGTACCGGGAACATCTGGAGATTGGTGTCGATCAACGGCGAGGTTACGTAATTCCCTTCGCGATTGAGGTCGATCAGCTCCACTTTCAGCGATCGATATTCCGCGATCGCCTGCCGGTACTTGAAATTGTCGAAGCCTTCCATGGTATTGCCGGAGGACGCCTCGGCAATGACCACCGGCCCCTTGAACCGCGGCTCCAGGTAATCCAATATGCCGCGCAGCGTGTCGGCGTGCGTGGCAGCCAGTTGTTTCACATTGCTGGTGAGGTTGGGCTTGATAAGGACGTACTTCTTGCGTGTGAGCGCCGGGGCCAGTTCCTGGTCAATGGCCATCAGCGACTCATAGATGAGCTTCCGGCGGTCCTCGCCCCGGACCAGGGACACAACCGAGCGCGTTGCGGCCGGCGTGACCACAGGCAATGGCAGCGGCACTGCCGGGGCGCCCTTTGGGCCCGGCGGCTGCTGCGCGTGGAAGAACCGAACCCCCGCGGGCGCGACGGACCCGATGGCAGCGATCCGAAGCAGGTTCCTTCGTGAAACAGACTTCATCATCTTAATATATCAGTCTGACCGCTAGCCCAGTCCGGCGAGTCTGTTGAGTCCATCCACGTACGCTTTGGCGCTGGCCTCGATCACGTCCGTGGAAGCGCCTCGCCCCAACATCTTGCGGCCTCCCTGTTCAAGCTGTACCGTCACCTCGCCCATGGCTTCCGTGCCGCTGGTCACGGCCCGAATCTCGTATCGCACCAGTTTAGCCGTGCTCTTCGTCACCGCGGAAATCGCCTTGCACACGGCGTCCACCGGGCCGTCTCCAATCGCAGCGCCTTCTCTGACTTCATCCTTCATACGGATTCTGACGGTTGCCGTGGGGATGGCGGACGTGCCGCTGTAGGTGTGCAGATACTCCAGCCGGTACATGTCCGGAACCGGATGAATCTCGTCGTGGATAATGGCGACCAGGTCCTCGTCGAAGACCTCCTGCTTCTTGTCCGCCACCGCCAGGAATCGCTGGTAGGTCTGGTCCAATTCCTCCTGCGTCAGTGCGTATCCGAGTTTCGTGAGGCGATCTTTAAGGCCGTGACGCCCCGTGCGCGCCGTCAACACCACGCGGCTATCGGCAAAGCCCACGTCTTCCGGACGCATGATCTCATAGGTCTCCCGCTCTTTCAGGAATCCATCCACGTGGATTCCGGAGCTATGCGAAAAGGCGTTGCCTCCCACCACTGCCTTGTTTGGTGGAACCATCATTCCGAGCATGTCGGACACCAGGTGGCTGGTGCGTACAAACTCGCGGGCTTCGATATCGGTGTGCACCTTGAAGTAGTCGCGCCGCGTGCGCAGGGCCATCACCACTTCTTCCAGCGCCGCGTTGCCGGCCCTCTCGCCGATCCCATTGATGGTGCCTTCCACCTGGCGCGCTCCATTCCAGACGCCCGCCAGCGTATTCGCCACCGCCAGCCCCAGATCGTCGTGGCAGTGGACGCTGATGGTCGCCCGGCCGATGTTCGGCACCTTCGCCCTGATGGCCCCAATCAGCGGCCCGTATTGCTCCGGCACGGCATAGCCCGTGGTATCGGGAATATTGATGACCGTGGCTCCGGCCTCGATGGCCGCTTCGATCATTTCGAAGAGGTAGGCCGGATCGGCGCGGCCGGCGTCTTCCGCGTAGAACTCCACATCCTCCACAAACTCCCTGGCGAGCTTGACCGCTTCCACCGCCATTTCGACAATTCTGACCTTCTTCTCGCCCAGGGTCTTGCCGTACTTATCGTCCCTGAACTTCCCCATGATGTGAATATCCGAGACGCCGATCCCCGTGTGAATGCGCGGCCGCTTGGCTTCGGCCAGTGCCTTGCCGCACGCCTCGATATCGCTGGCCACGGCTCGGGACAAAGCGCATACCGTGCAACCATCCAGCTCGCGCGCGAGCAGCCGGACGGCCTCGAAGTCTTCCGGCGAAGACGACGGATAACCGGCCTCGATGATGTCGACGTTCAACCGGGCCAACTGCCTGGCGATAGTCAGTTTCTCTCGGCTTCCGAGGCGGGTTCCGGCGGCTTGCTCGCCGTCCCGCAGCGTCGTATCGAATATGGCAACTTTTTCGGACATCGTGCACTCCCACATCCGATTATCGCCGACTACCGGGCCTTCGCAATCCCGTAAGAACCGGCTGGCGGCAGCTATCGCAAAAATGCAATAATACGCATAGGTGGCGTGGATCGTAGAGTTGCTGGACGACCGGGTTCGAGAAGAGCTCGATCTACTGCCTGCCGACATGAAAGCCCGTTTCCGCCGGATCGTCGAGCTGATCCAGGGCTACGGCCTCGACCAGGTCCGCGAGCCCCATGTGAAGCATCTGGAGGGATCGTTGTGGGAGATGCGCATGAAAGGAAAGGATGGCATCTCACGGGCGATATACGTAACAGCGAGAGGACACCGCATTGTAGTCGTGCGGGTGTTCATCAAGAAGACCCGCAGGACGCCAAAGCGGGAAATTGATCTGGCTCTGGAGAGAGCCAAGGAGGTAACCAACGATGAGCCGCACTCGCGTTGACGATCTGCACAAGGACTGGATGAAGGACCCAAAATATCGGCGCGAATACCAGGCACTCGAAGAGGAGTTCTCGCTCACTGCCGCCATGATTGAAGCACGGAGTCGGGCGGGTATGACCCAGGAGCAACTCGCGCGGCGCATGAAGACCACCCAAGCGGTGGTAGCCCGGCTGGAGGGCGGAGGCAGCAGGCCGTCCACCCGTACGCTTGAGCGTTACGCCAAGGCCACCGGGAACCGTTTAAGAATCACCTTTGAACCGGAGGCTGCCCGGTCCTAGTCTGGCGACGCCCTCAGAGACCTCCTGCGAAGCAGGGCGCTATCACATCCCCCTTGGAACACTGCGGGATTGGGAGCAGGGCCGCGCGGAACCGGATCAACCTACTCGGGCCTATCTGATGTTGATCGCACGCGATCCCGATCATGTGAACCGGGTCTTGAATCCAAGGCCGCACTAGAAGGCCCGCCATTCGACACGCAGAAACTTAGTACAATCCCACGCACCCTTGAGAGCGGGATTCTCACCAGCCTTGGCATACTGATCACTCGTTCCGACGAAAAAGCTCTGATACGGAAGGCACATGTCCGCATCGCCGGCCTGCCAACCCCAGATCATCCGGTTGCGTCCCTCCGCGGAAACCGGCCGACCATCCGTCCAAGCGAACTTCGCACCACGAGATTCTTGTCTCAGGTCGGAGGACGTATGCACTGTAGCCGAGCCGGCAACAGGCAAAACATATCGGTCGCCGCTGCGCGTTAATTCAGGCTTGCCCTTCTCTCTGTAATACACCATGACCCAGCCGGTGAAGGCATCGCCGATCACGTAGGTGGCAGGCAGCCGCCATAGCTCCCATGCACCATGCAAAGCACACTCGGCATCAAACTTCATGGACTCGATGGACGGTTGGTTGGAAACTCCAGCAGCCAACTTGACGGCGACAGGCCGCAACCAGCACCGGCCGGTGATATGAGATCCCCACGCGCTGTCTTTACCTTGCACGGCGATATCCATGTTCGCACACTCTGTTTTTTGGTCCTCGGGAGTAAGCACAAAATCTATCCAACGTTTCTGGGCCATTCCGCCAGGCGATCTAATTCCGTGATCAGCCTGGAAATCCCATGCCCCGATGTCCTTCGGGTTTGGTCCGTGGAAGGGTGGGCTCACGCACCCTGAGTAGTCATCATCGCTGCCCGAGGGAGTTACTTCGATTTCCCACTCGCCGCCGACCGGCTTCAGGACTAGCGATAACCCGTTTCCGATCGGGCTCTCAAACTTCTCGCCCGGGTGGGTTTCGCCCCGTATGGGTATTGGCTTCTCAGGCCCCCACGGGGGCGTGCCGCCGAAGGTTTGCGCAGACGCAATACGTCCGGGATGAGTCACCGCTGCGCCGCAGAACGCCGCAATGAACGTCCTCAATAACCGCGACATCTCTTGGCCCAGCGTAGCACTCGTTGGCAGTAAGCGCCACGCAGGCGACACATTGACCTCCTGGAAATTGGTCCGTTAGCTGCCGGTCCCTCTATCTTCCCACGTCTACTTCTACAATCCGCCCCTCATGCAGCGACCGCGTAGCCGCCAAACTGATGCGCATCGCCGCCACGGCGTCCGCTCCCGTAACGGCCGGTTCCCCGCCGTGCAGAACCTTGTCCACGAAATCCTGGATCTGGGCCAGGTAGGCGCTTTCAAACCGTTCCATGAAGTACGGCACTACATCATGCGTGATGCCTTCCTTGGTCATAATCAGGATCGGTGTCTGCCGGTGATAGCCGATCTGCAGCGAGCCCTTGGTGCCCCAGATCTCCGCGCGAATGTCGTACCCGAAAACCGCGTTCCGGCTCAGGTGCACCGCGCCCAACGCACCGCTCTCGAAAACCATGTTGATGATCGCGTTGTCGATGTCGCCAACCGATTTCATCTCGGGATAAGCCAGGGTGCAGCCGACGGCATACACGCTCTTCACGTCCCCCATGAACATCCGCGCCACGTCGAAATCATGGATGCCCATGTCGGCGATCAGACCGCCGCTCACTTTGGGATCGCAGAATTCGAGCGGCGGGCGAAACGGGTCCCGCGAAGTCGAAGTCAATACCACGGGAGTGCCAATCACTCCCGCTTCAATCTGCTTCTTCGCCGCCACGTACCCGGCATCGAACCGCCGTTGAAAGCCCGGCTGAAAAAACACGCCCGCGGCTGCCACCGTTTCGAGCATCTCCCGCGCTTCCTCGAGCGACATGGCAATCGGCTTCTCGCAAAAAACCGCCTTCCCATTCCTGACGGCGTCCAGGACCACTTCCTTGTGCGTGCTAGTGGAAGTCACCACCGCCACGGCTTCCACGTCTTTATCGCTCAATAATTCCTGGTGGCTGCCGTACCATTTGGGGACACCGAATTCCCGCGCGAACTGTTCGGCCAGCTCCGCTTTTTGATCGGCCACCGCCACCAGGCGCGCGTTGGGGACGCGCTGCGCCAGGTCCTGCGCATACACCCGCCCCAGTCTTCCCAACCCAATCGCTCCCACGTTAAGACGGCTTGACATGTCGATTAGCTCCTCGCATAGATTTCGTCCAGCTTCACCGGCCGGTTTTCTCGCACCGATTTCGCGGCCGCCAGCCCGATTACCACGGCCATCAGCCCGTCGTTCCCGTTCACCGGCGCCGGCCGGTGGTGCCGCACCGCATCCACGAATGCCTCCATCTCCTTCAAATAGGATTCCGTATAGCGGTCCATGAAGAAATCGAGGGGCAGAGCCGAGTGCGTGCCCTCCCGGTCCAGGCGGACGTGGTTGTCGTGGGTATTGTTCCTCACCGCGATCATGCCCTCGGAACCGAACACCTCCACGCGCTGATCGTACCCGTAGACGGCCTTGCGGCTGTTGTCGATCGCTCCCAGCGCGCCGTTCGCGAACGTCAGGGTCACCATCACCGTGTCCCAGTCGCCGGCTTTCTCGAACACCGGGTCCACCAGCACGTTGGCTCGGGCGTAGACTTCGGTCACGTCGCCCATGAGATACCGGGCCATGTCGAAATCGTGGATGGTCATATCCAGAAAGATTCCACCCGATGCCCGGATGTAGGTTTCGGGCGGCGGCGCCGGGTCGCGGCTGGTGATTCGCAGAATATGCGGCTCGCCGATTTTTCCCGCCTTGACCGTGTCGTGCACTTTCAGAAAGTTGGGATCGTAGCGCCGGTTGAAGCCCACCATCAACTGGACTCCGCGCCTTTCCACCTCTTCGATGATCTTGACGATCTTCTCGATGGAGAGGTCGATCGGCTTTTCGCAGAAAATGTGTTTGCCCGCGGCCGCCGCGTCCAGAATCACCTGGTAGTGCGTGTTGGTGGGCGTGCAGATGGCCACTGCATCCACCTCCGGAAGTTCCAATACCTGCCGGTAATCTGGAAACGTTTTCCCCACATTCAACTTTGCCGCCACCGCGGCCAGTTCCTCCGGGAATACATCGGCCAGGGCCGCCACTTCCGTCCCCGGAATTCGGCTCGCCAGGTTTCCGGCGTGGATCTTCCCAATCCGGCCCACTCCCAAGACACCAAATCGAAGCTTTCGATCAGTCACGATTTCCTTTCTCCCTTCTCGCCAGCCCGCTTCCGCACCACGTCCACCCACACCGCCGCCACAATCACCAGCCCGATCACCACCGTCTGCCAGTAGGCCGATACGTTCATCAAGTTCAGGCCGTTGCGCAGCACTCCCATGATCAAAGCGCCCACCAGCGTGCCTCCCACCGTGCCCACGCCGCCGAAGAAGCTTGCGCCGCCGATGATCACCGCCGCAATCGAATCCAGCTCGCCGCCCATGCCGGCCAGCGGAAAGCCCGAGTTCATGCGGCCCGCCAGCACAATCGCCCCTGCCGCCGCCGTCACCCCGCTCAGCGCGTACACCAGGATCAGCCGCGCGTCCACCGGGACGCCCGAGAGCAGCGCCGCCTGCGGGTTACCGCCAATCGCGTAGATATCGCGCCCCACCGTGGTGCGCGTCAGAAACACGTGAAACACCACGCAGAACACCACCACCACGATCACCGGCGCCGGAATCCAGCCCACCGATCCCGCCCCCCAGAAACGAAAACCCGAGGGCAGCTCCGAAATGGGAAAGCCGCCGCAAATCACCAGCGCCAGCCCGCGCGCCACGTTCATCATGCCCAGCGTGGGGATGAACGGATGCGGCAGGTGCAACTTGGTCAGCAGCAAGCCGTTGATGCTGCCCAGCGCTCCGCCGATCCCCAGCGCTGCCGGCACCGCCAACGCCGGCGGCACGCCGGCCTTCAGTAGCATCGCCACCAATACGCAACAAAGCCCCAGAATGGAGCCCACCGAAAGATCGATCCCGGCGGTGATAATCACCACCAGTTGGCCGAGCGACAGCAGCGCGTTGACGGCCGACTGCCGGAACACGTTGATCAGGTTGTCGAAGGTCAGGAAGTGATCCGAGAGAGTTCCCAGCGCGGCGCACAGCGCCAGCAGGCCCAGCAGCGGGCCGAAGCGCCGCAGCAATGCCGCCGCGCTCACTGAACACCTCCGGTTGCGAGATGCATGATCCGTTCCTCGGTAGCCTCCGCGCGCGTCAGTTCTCCGGCGATCAGCCCGCGGTGCATCACCACGATGCGGTCCGCCAGGCGCAAAAGCTCTTCCAGTTCGGAGGACGCCACCAACACCGCCGCGCCCCGGCTGGCAAGCCCCCGGACCAGGTCGTAGATCTCCGCTTTCGACCGCACATCGATGCCGCGCGTGGGTTCATCCAGCAGAAATACGCGCGCCCCCGCATACAGCCATTTCGCCAGCACGGCCTTCTGCTGGTTGCCGCCGCTCAGGTACAACACGCGCTGATCGAGGCCGGCTGCCTTGATGCGCAGCTCGCCAAGCAACTGCCCGGCCGCCTGCCTTTCCCGCGCGGCGCGGATAAACCACCGGCCGCGGCCGCTAGCCAGCGCGATGTTCTGGTGCAACGTCGCCCCCAGCACCAAACCCTTGGCCTTGCGGTCGTCGGGAACCAGCGCCATGCCATGGCGGATGGCGTCGAGCGGCGTCCTCACTCTCACCGGCCGGCCATTCACAAAAACCTGTCCGTCCTGCCTGCCGGCCCCGAATAGCCACTCCAGCAGCTCCGTCCGCCCCGCGCCGGCCAATCCCGCCAACCCCACCACCTCGCCCCGGCGCACCGCGAAACGGACTGGTCCCTCCACCCGTATGGCTTCCTCGCCGTCCGCCCCGGCGGCGGCCTCGTGCGCGACATGCTCGTTCAACTCGGTTCCCACCATGGCCCGCACCAGGCCGTCCACGCTGGCGCCGGCCACTTCCGTGGTCAGCACGCGCTGGCCATCGCGCAGCACCGTCACCCGATCGGCCACCTGGAAAATTTCTTTCAGCCGGTGCGAGATGAAAATCACGCTTACGCCGCGCTCGCGCAGGTTTCCAATCGTCCGGAACAGGGCCGCCGCGTCCTGCTCCGCCAGTGGCGCGGTAGGTTCGTCCATGATGATCAGCCGGGCGCGGAACGCCAGCGCTCGCGCGATCTCCACCAGTTGCCGCTCCGCCAGGCTCAAGTCCACCACCAGGCGCCGCGCGTCGATCGAGTGCCCCAACCCGTTCAGCAACTCGCGCGCCCGGTCGTAAATCTCGCGCCAGCGCACCCAGCCGCTCTCGGCCGGGTGACGCCCCAGGAAAATGTTCTCCGCCGCGCTCAACTGGGGCGCCAGCGCCAGTTCCTGGTGCACGAAAGTAATGCCCAGCTCCTGCGCCTCGCGCGGTCCCCTCAACCGCACGGGTTGGCCCTCCCACAGCATCTGCCCCGCATCCGCCGCTACGATGCCGCTGATGATGTTCATCAGTGTCGACTTGCCGGCGCCGTTCTCCCCAACCAGCGCATGCACTTCCGCCGCGCGCACCTCGAAATCCACTCCCTCGAGCACCCTGACGCCGCTGAACCATTTCGAAATGCCCCGCAGTTCCAGAAGGTGCGCGGATTGGTTCACCTGCGCCTCGCAGTCGGCGGCGGCGCTGTGGTTTGCCGCACGATGAGTTTGCCGGCGAACGTCACGTGGCTGTCGGGCTTCTCGCCGGAAAGCAACTTGAGCAGGATTTCCGCCGCAAGGCGTCCCATCTGGTGCTTGGGCTGTTGAATCGTGGTCAGTGGAGGAGCGGTGTAGGACGCCAGGAAGAGGTCGTCAAGCCCCACCACCGAGACATCGCCCGGAACCGTCAAGCCGTGTTCGCGGATCGCGCGCAGCGCGCCAATCGCCTCCATGTCGTTGTAGCAGAAAACCGCCGTGGGTGGTTCCGGCAGCGCCAGCAGACGCTCCATGGCGGTCAACCCGCCTTCCGGCCGTCCATCCCCATACTCCACCAGCTCCGGCTGCAAGCCGATGTCCGCCTCTTCCATGATCTGCCTGTAACCGGAAGACCGCTCCATGTCCGCCTGAAGCCCGAACTGGTTGCCGATGTAGCCGACACGTTTGTGACCGAGCTCGACCAGGTGCCGCACGGCTTCCCGGCCGGCATTGAGATTGTCGATGGTCACCGAGTGAGCGAACTCGCCCGGGTGCTCGTTGTTGATGAGCACGATGGGAACCTTCATTTCCGCCAGCAGCGGCAGGTAAAGCGCGCCTACCCGCGACGCGTTCACCAGAATCCCATCCACACGGCGTTCCTGGAACGACCGCACCGCGCGCAGTTCCCGCACGGGATCGGCGTGGCAGGTGGCCAGCAACACGGAATAGTCGTGGGCCAGAGCGAACTCTTCGATCCCGTTGACGATTTCCCCGACGAAGGGATCGGCGATGCTGGTCACCACCACGCCGATGGTGTTAGTTCGTCTGGTCACCAGGCTGCGCGCCACCGCGCTGACCGTATACCCTTGCTCGTTGGCGATTTTGCGGATCAAAGCGGTGGTTTTGGAGTTCACCAGGGGGCTGTTGCGAAGGGCCCGCGAGACGGTGGAGTGGGAAACGTGAGCCGCGCGCGCAATATCCTTGATCGAAACCATATTTGGCCCTATTGTATAATACTTGCAAACGTGTGCACTCGGAGGCCTGCTGCCCGCCTGTACTTTGGGCTGGGCTGCCCACAATCCTATTCGGCTGCCGAAATCGCGCGAGTTCCGGGTTTCGCGGCAAATGATTAGTGACATTCTCGGTGGAGCGCGGAGGAAGCTGGTGCCGATTCGCGAGATCATCGAGGACGACCGAACCGAGTGGGTCCGTCTGCGCGACATGCTGTGGCCGGGATCCGCTCCGACCGGGAGGTCTAGCCCCTCTCTGCCCGAACCAGCTGTTTTGTACGCGGCATGGAATCCAATCCCGCAGTTTGGAAAACCACCTTCGGGTATATCGGCTAACTGACCACGGAAAAAAAATGAGACAAACGGCTCTAATGAGGGCGTTTTGGGTGTAGAATAGAGCCGGTCAGGAAGCCCAAAATGGAAATCCTGGCCTAGAGCCAAAAACTCCGCGGCAGCTCCTCGTATGGTTCGCCAACCCGATTTGGTCGTGCCTCAGGCGGTGGCCGGAAGGAGTACCGGTGCCAAAGGCCTGAAGGCTTTCGTGGCGGGCTTGACCCCATGGCTGGACCCGACAATGGTGGATTGTGTCCGGCCTCTGGAAACCCTGTTTTCGACAGGTCTCCGCTTTCCGGCAAGCAAGCCACAGCTGATGGGTGGTTGGGTGTGCTTCCTGGCAAGTGGCATCGCCTGGGCCTTGCGGTGCTCCACCGTAGGTATAGCCTCGGTTTGCAGCCTCCTTCTTCCTTTTCCGTTTAGCGGGCGGAGGTGAAGGAGATTAACAGGGCTTGGATGGTTGCGGTGGCAATGGCGGCGGCGATGGAAGGTCGGGCGGAAACGCCCACTCGCCAGGCGCACGCGCTGGTGACGGTCTTTAAAATGACATCTTCCCAGAAGGAGAGCGGAATAATGAAAATCGGATCGATCATTTCGGTTCTGCTATGTTGCAGCCTGCTGAATCCTGGACAGATGGTAGGGCAGCAGGCTATACCGGGCGCCGCGCAAGCGAATGCCGCCCCACAGAAGTATAAGCTGACGGTCCTCGAGGGCGCCAGCACTTCCAAGCGCGTCAAGAAGGGGCGCGTCAGTTCTCAAGCGGTCGTGAAAGTCACGGACCAGAATGACGTCCCGGTTCCAGGCATCGCGGTCACCTTCATGCTGCCACAGCTTTCGAGTGGCGGCGCCACGTTTGCCAGCGGCGGACTGACCTCACTGGCGACGACGAATGCCGCCGGGGTTGCATCGAGCGGAGCCTTCTCGGCGGCAACGGGCAGTTCTTTCAGTATTAGTGTGGCGGCGTCGGTGCCGGGAGGCGTTCTGGCCGGCGCGGTACCCATCAGCACCGCAGCGGCAGCAGCAGCCGCAGCCGGGGCGGCTGGCGCAGCAGGGGCAGCCGCTGGCGCGGCAGGAGCGGCCGGCATCTCCACGGGAGTGATCGTGGGCATTGCCGCCGCCGTGGTGGCCGGCGGCGTCGGCGCCGCGGTCGCGCTCAAGGGCGGAAGCTCGTCCACTACCACTAGCACCACTACCCCCGGCCCGACAACCACGGTCGGCCCAGCCGCATCGATTACGTTCGGACACCCCTAAGTGGCCGGTTCAGAATGCGGGAGGTATCCATGTTTGCTAATTCGTCATGCCGCTTTTCCATCGCTTCTGTCGCTCTGGCGCTGGCGGCCGTCGCCGGATTCGAAGCCAGAGCCCAAATGTCGGCGCCTCTCGTCGGCCTGATTGCCGGCGAGAACTCCAGCCTCAGCCAAATCCACCCGGTGCTCGGAGTTCTGGGTGCGTCGTCCATCCAGGCGCCCATCCTGTTGCCCCGTGAAATCTCCCGTGTCTATCTCGCCCCCACTGGCGGTTGGGCCCTGGTACAACAGAGCCGGAGAGCGCCAGGCCTGGTCACTTTCGGGAGCAGCGAGCCGGCCGCCTTGGCCGGGAGGTCTGGTTCCATCGCGGACCAACTTGGCCTGGTCGCTTTCAAGGGCAGCGTGCCGGGCGCAGTTCAGGCGATTGCGGACGCGGCCCCCAACCCCAGTCTGGTGAGTTTCAGCCCTCTGGGAAGGTCCGCCGGGCTGCTGGCCTCTGGTGGAGTCATTCAGGTTCTAACCGGACTCGATTCGACGCCCCGCGTGGCCTTTGAGGTGCACTTCCCCGATCCGTCGGGCGTGAAAAAGATGGCCGTCAGCGACGATGGACAACTGCTGACGGTTCTGACCGCGGCGGGCCAGGTCTACCTGCTTTCCAACTCGATACCTCCACTGCTTGCCTACGCCGCGTCACCCTCCTCGGGGATTGCTTTTCTGCCCAACCAATCCACGGCTGTCATCGCGGATGCCGGCAACGGGACGGTGAACCTTGCGAGCGTCGTCAACGGTGCGCCGGTCGTGCGGCTGGTAGCCGCTGGCGTGAGTTCTTCCGGCGGAGAAGCGCTGGTAGAGGCGTCGCTCGACGGAACGTCGGCTTTTGTCGTGGCGGCCGGAAGCACGTCCGTCTGTCGGGTCGATCTGACGACCGGCTGGATGCAGTCAATGACCCTGCCCGCGGTTGCCACGCGGCTGGACCGGCTGCGCGACGGCGAGTCGTTTGTGTTTTCCGCCCAGCCCGGGCGTTCCGCATGGTTTCTGAGCGGGAGCGACTCCGGGTTGCAGGCGGTGTTTGCAGCGGCGTCTACAACGGAGGTGTCGGGCCAATGAGCACAATCCCTGTGTTAGGTTCCTGCCGGCATGCCGTGTGGCGCCCGGCGTTCTCCATTCGTCTTGCGGCGGCGTGCGCGGTTCTGCTGTTCGCCCGCTTATGTTCGGCGCAGATCGGTGCGGTCACTTTGATTTCGCCAGCGGATAATACGACTATCACCACCGCAACCCCCACGCTTGAGTGGGCGGCGTACCCCGGTGCCGTCTACTACACTGTTACGCTATATGTGTTTAACGCCGCCGGCGGAGAGTCGCTGGTGTTCGAGCAGTACGCCACTCAAAATACCCAAGCAACGGTGTCGCCTGCATTGCAGGCAGGCCAATTTGAGTGGCAGGTCTCTGCTTACAATTCGGCCATGGTAATCTTGGCTCAATCTGCCTGGTGGTATTTTACGGTAGTCTTTAATCCGCCGGTGCTGAGCACCAGCAAGACGCACACGGGGAACTTCACGCAGGGACAGGCCGGCGCGACGTACACCGTTACGGTGTCGAATGCCGCCTCGGCCGGCCCTACCAGCGGGACGGTGACGGTGACCGAGACGATACCTGCCGGGTTGACGCTGGTGTCGATGGCCGGGACGGGATGGACGTGTGCGGCGAATGCCTGTACTCGGAGCGACGCCCTGGCAGCCGGCGCCAGCTACCCGCCGATCACGGTGACGGTGAATGTGGCAACTAACGCCACCTCCCCGCAGGTGAATGCCGTAAGCGTGTCGGGGGGCGGATCGGGAAGCGCGAACGCGACGGACTCGACGACGATTGTGGGCGCGCTGACGGTAACCTGTAGCGCGCCACCCAACGGGACGGTAGGGACGCCTTACTCCTGGACCACGTGCACGCCCAGCGGCGGCACTGCTCCTTACGCCTGGAACGCGCCTGAGGAGATATTTGGTGGCAAGGTGTCGGGCCTTTTGCCGCCCGGCTTATCGCTCAATTCCAGCACTGGAGTGGTCAGTGGGACTCCGACCACTGCCGGATCTTATGGGATCACGCTCACGATCACCGATAGCTCCACGCCTGCCAAGCAGACCTTCTCCCAGCAGTTCACGATCATCATAAATTCCAGCGCGCTGACGGCAACCTGTAGCACGCCACCCAGTGGGACAGTAGGGACGCCTTATTCCTGGACCACATGCACGCCCAGTGGCGGCACCGCTCCTTATGCCTGGAGCTGGAGTGGGACGACCCCGCCCGGCCTATCCATCAGTTCCAGCACTGGAATAGTCAGTGGGACTCCGACCACTGCCGGATCTTATCCCGTTACACTTACGGTGAAGGACAGCTCTACGCCTGCTCCCGAGACCTTCTCCCAACAGTTCACAATCATCATAAATCCCAGCGCGCTGACGGTGACCTGTAGCGCGCCACCCAACGGGACGGTAGGGACGCCTTACTCCTCCGCCACCTGCACGGCCAGCGGCGGCACCACCCCTTACACCTGGAGCTGGAGCGGGACGATACCCCCCGGCCTATCCATCAATTCCAGCAGTGGAGCAATCAGTGGGACTCCGACCACTGCCGGATCTTATCCGGTTACGGTCACCGTGACCGACAGCACTACTCCAACCAAGCAGACGGCTTCAACCACGATTACCATCAATATTTCGGCCGCGACAGTGACGGTCAGTTGCAACCCGCAGAGCGGCAATTACGCTGCGGGTGCGTCGTACTCCGCCACCTGCTCGGCCTCCGGAGGGACTTCGCCTTACACCTGGTCTTTCTCCAGCCTGCCCTCCTGGCTCAAGTCCAGCGGAACCTCAGGCACCACCATTACCCTCAGCGGAACCGTGCCCGCTGCACCTCCCTCCTCTTACAGCCTGACCGTTACCCTGACCGACAGCACTACTCCGACCAAGCAGACGGCTTCAACTACGGTTACCATCAATGTTCTGTCAGCGACATTGATAGTCATTTGCACCCCGGCGAGCGGCAATTACACCGCGGGTGTGTCGTACTCCGCCACCTGCACGGCCTCCGGAGGGACTTCACCTTACACCTGGTCTTTCTCCAACCTGCCCTCCTGGCTCAAGTCCAGCGGAACCTCAGGCACTGCCATTACCCTCAGCGGTACCGTGCCCGCTCCACCTCCCTCCTCTTACAGCTTGACCGTTACGGTGACTGACAGCACTACTCCCACCAAGCAGACGGCTTCAACCACGGTTACCATCAATGTTCTGGCCGCGACATTGACGGTCATTTGCACCCCGGCGAGCGGCAATTACACCGCGGGTGTGTCGTACTCCGCCACCTGCACGGCCTCCGGAGGGACTTCGCCCTACACCTGGTCTTTCTCCAGCCTGCCTTCCTGGCTCAAGTC
>Ga0326728_10003556_pt1 | contig 48015 bp, 53 predicted proteins | sample MB3enrmetagenome_FD_207602 | JGI IMG/M metagenome (GOLD analysis project Ga0326728, IMG submission 207602) | Lab enriched peat soil microbial communities from McLean, Ithaca, NY, United States - MB31MN | ecosystem: Environmental > Terrestrial > Soil > Wetlands > Peat | place: USA: New York...
GGGCTTCCGTTTATCGCCACGGAATGGCAATGCGCGGCGCCCAACGCCTATCGCTCCGACGCCTTGATCGATATGGCGGCCGCCTGCGATCTTCAAGGTTGGAGCGCGATCCAATTCGCCTTCCTGCGTTCGGCCCAGGGGGACTTGCAGACTTTCGCAGGTCCGCTCGAAAACAACTTCAACGTCGCCAATCAGCCGGCGATGCTCGCGTTATGGCCGGCCGCGGCCATTCTCGCGCGCCGGGGGGACTTGCCGCGCTTGGAAAGGGCCGATTGGGATTGGATGCCGCCGGCCAAAGCCTTGGAACCGGGCGCCAGCGTCCGGCTTCCCGGTAAGCGCGTTTTCTACGCGGAGTGCGGGACGGCGTTTTCGGCCCCGCCGGAAAGCTGGACCCCGGCGGAACCGGAATCGGACGGCTCGGGTTGGACGGTGGGGGCGGGAGGGGCCGTTCGCCATAATCCGGCCAGGGGGCTTTTGCTCATCGACAGCGCCGGCACCCAGGCGGTTGTGGGCTTTTCCAGAGGGGCGTCCGAACATCCCTCGCGCCTAAAGACGGAATTGGAAAACCCTTACGCCGTTGTCGTCGCGACCGCACTGGATACGGCGGATCTGGCGACCGCGCGGAGGATTCTGGTCACGGCCGTTTCCAACGCAGTGAACTCCGGGATGACGCTCTCCCCCAGCGGAAACCAGCTTGGGGAAGTGGGAGGACCGGGGGTATTGGTGGAACCGGTCGTCGGGACGCTCACCCTGACGAGGCCCGGGGCGCGCGGGGCCCGGGCGTGGGCCTTGGAGCCTTCGGGGCGCCGAAAGAAGGAAGTGAAGCTATCCGTTTCGCCGACAGGCTTGGCTTTCAGGCTGGCGGCTGCGGATCAAACGCTCCATTACGAAATCGTGATCCCAGGTCCCTCCGGCGAATGAAGGTCCTATTTACGGCTTTCGTCTGTGCTCTCCTGCTCCCGGCCGCTTGTTTCGCCCGGGAGCAGTTGCGCCTCCCTTGGGTTTTTTCCGACGAACCGGATCTTTCGGCGGATTTCTGGTTTGCGCCGGGGGCCGCGGGGAAAACCGCGGTAGCCGTGGAGTTGGGGGGGCGTTTCGCGGGATATCCGTTGGGTGGAGAGCGGACTTCGGCCCCGGTGGTGGGGTTCCGTTGTTCTTTTGTCGATCCGACCGCCTTGGATCGGGCGGCTGAAGTGTTGACGGGGAAGGTGGATTTGGGTGAAGTGCTTCAGGAATACGCCCTGCCGTTTTCCGCGGCCCGCTTTTCGGCGTCTTCAGATTTGGTGTACAAGTCCGAACTCGCCTGCGAATTAACGCCCTCGGATTACAACGTCGAGATCGTCGTCAGCGATCCCGCCCGAGGGATCGAACGGCGACGTCCATTGCATTTGATCGTGCCCGAGTTCCGGGAGAACGGCTGGCAGACCGGGGATCTGCGTTTTCTGACAGGCGCGGGATACACTTTGGCGGAGGATGGTTCCCGCAAGCTGGCGCTGGATCCGAACCCTTGGCGGCAGGTCGGCGGGGGCCTGAAGTGGGATTTGCTGGCGGCCTATACGGATAGAGGGCCCAGGCCGGGCGGTCCCCTGATCCAAACGCATCGCATCAGGCGCCTTCGCGGAGATCCCCGGCCGCTTTGGTCGGAATCGGGGCCAGCGCCGGAAAAACGCGCGGATCAAGTCTGGCTGGTGCGGGTTCCGGAAAAGACGGTGGCCGCTTGGAAGGGCGGGATTTACGTGCTGGAAGTCGAACTGCGATGCGGAGGGCGGAGTGTCCGTTCATCCCGTACTTTTGAGGTGCTTCCCTGAAACCCGTTCATCGAAGCATTTCCATCGGCGCGAGCCTGAAATACGGGTGGCGTCTGACGATGAAGCACCTCAAGACGCTTGTCCCTGGAACCGTGGTCTTTTATTTGCCGGAGGCGGTCGCCCGCGCCGGTTGGCAGGCTCCGGGCGGAGCGGCACTGGCAACCCTGTATAAGACGCTGGTGGGGTGCTGGTTGCTGTGGCACGCCCTGACCCTCAGCGATTTGGAGACGAAGGCGAGCCGACTGCATGAAAACAAGCAGCCCGCTCCGGGATATCTGGGCCGTTTTTTGGCCTCGACAGCGCTGTTTTGGGGCGGACTGGTCGTGGCCTTGCTGCCGGCGGTGCGGGTGGCGACCGGGAGCTGGGTTCCCGGAGGGGATTTTTGGGGGAGCTTGGGGCGGCCCGGGGCCTGTTTGTTTGGATGGGGGTGGATGCGTTCGGCTGCCGTCGCCTTCCTGGCCTTGCCGGCGGGACTATGGGCCGTCTACGGATGGTTTCATGGTTATTACGTGGCCGACGAGGGTCAAGGCGCCTGGCAATCCATGCTGAGCAGCGCGAAGGCGGTGCGCGGCTGTTTTTGGAAGTGCGTGCTTTTTTTGGCGGTCATCGGGGGGCTCAACGCGGCGGGGTGGATGGCCTGGGTGGTGGGGATATTTTTAGCGTTTCCGGTGACCCTGATGGCGACGACGTACGTGCATTTGGAACTGAAACGCCAGGTCGAGGCGGAAGAAAGGGAGCGCGGAAACGCCGCGAGCCGATGGGGCGAGCGGCCCGCGGCCCCGGCCCGCTAGGGCCTTAAACCGACATCAGCACTTCCCGGAAGCGCTCGGCTTTCCCGAGGCACTCGCCCAGTTTCCTGAGAAGCACCGGAAGATTTTCCTGCGTCCATCCCAGTTCGTAGAATGCTTCCTCGGAAAACCAGGGGGCGACGCCTTCGAAGTGCTCCTGGTCGGGTTCGAGTTCGTGGCAGAGCATCGCCGCTAAATGGACCACCTGGGCTGTTTTTCGGTTGGCCGTCGCGTCCCCGGGGCGCAGGTGGTACTGGGCGGCGTCGCAAACGTCCTCTGGGAAACGCCACATCCGTAAAAGCGCGGCGCCGACGTCCGCGTGGTCGAAGCCGAAGACGCGGCGTTCGGAATCCGCCATGGACCAGCCTGAATCCTGGGCGAACTGCCGGGCTTGCATATAGCGGCGCGGGTCCTTGATGGCCTCCACCAAAATGCCGACGTGGTGCATCAGTCCGGCCATGTAATAAGCTCCGTCGCCGAGTTCCTGCTCCATTTCAAGTTCGGCGGGGGAGGAAAGCAGTTGGCTGGCCAGGCTCGAAGCCAGGCAGTGCCGCCAAAAGGCGGACATGTCCAAAACGCTCTCCAGGTCCTTGAACGTGTTGATGACCGCCGCGCTGAAGGCCATGATCTTGAATTCACGGGTGCCCATGCGGGAGATCGCCATGGAGACGTTGCTGATGCGGTGGCTGGAACCATAGTACGGGGAATTGGCGATCTTGAGGACTTGGGCGCTGAGACCGATGTCCCTTTGGACCAAGCGCGCGATCTGGACGAAATTGTCCTTTTGACCGGACGCAGCCAAGACCGCCTCCTCGATCAGCGCAGGAAGCGAGGGGAGTGTGACTCCACCTCCAATGAATTGTTCGACCTCTGTCACGGGAAGGCCGCTCCTTTTGCGTACGTTCAAAAATGGCCGGAATGGCGATGGGGACGCGCTTTGGGGTCAACCAAAGATTCGGAAGGCCAGAAGAGGATCTTGAGGGATTTTACTGTAAAAATGTATTTTCGGGATGCGGGACAAGCAAGGAGGGCCCTGTGGATGATTCCGGGTGACGCCGGAAGCCTTCCCGGAGTATGATTCCTTCAGATTTGCTCCCTGGGTGCGCGGACCGGCAACGGAACCGCGAGAATAGGGAAGCCCGTGGAATGCGGGCGCGGTGCACGCCACTGTAAGCAGTTGTGGGGTCGGACACCCGAAGGCGTCCTTGGGAAAGGGCGTTTTCTTCGGGGAAGGCTGCCCCCGTTGTTTTTGCTGCGAGCCAGGAGACCTGCCCAGGAGCCGACCCGTCCTCCCCCGTGCGCTGGGGCGGCGACGCTCCCCGTCAATGGAACGATTTGAGGGGACGCTGCCGCGCAGCGTCCCCTCTTTTTTTTGCGCAATGGCCTCTCAAACGAAGCGTGGGCCCTCCCCGGGCCGATCCGAGGGTCCCCTGACCCGTATCCTGTTTCTACGCCATGGGGAGACCGATTGGAATGTGCGGCGACGAATCCAAGGGTGGAAAGGAACGGGGCTCAACGCCTTGGGGCGGGCCCAGGCGGAACGGGCGGCGGAACGGGTGCGCATGATGGGATTTGACCCGCAAATCCTGCTGACTTCGGATTTGAGGCGCGCCCGTGAGACCGCGGCCGCTCTCGGACGTAGGTTCACGCTGAAGCCTCGCTTGCGCAAAGACTTACGGGAGCGCCATTTCGGTTCCTGGGAAGGGCGGACCCTCGAACAGGTCCTCGCCGAGGCCGGGATTTCCGGACGCGCCCGGAAAGATCCTTTTTTGGCCTTTGAACCGGAAGGCGGGGAAAGCATGGCGGATTTTGCCGCGAGGATGCGCGGGTTTTTGGAGGCCGTCCTCAAGGAATATCCCGGTGGTCGCATCGCGGCGGTGACCCATGGCGGCCCGGTGCGCATCGCCGCCTGCCTGGCGGCGGGAATTCCGGTGCGGCGCTACTACTCCCTGGGAAGGCCCGGAAACGTGGGATTGACCCTGTTAGGCCATCAGGGGGGCATTTGGTGGGTGGAGACCTACAACGATATGGCCCATCTCGAATCCTCCGGCGCCGAAGTCCGGGAACGTCAAAAGGAGCGTCTATGAGCGCGTCGAACAGCCCTTCCCCCATTTCCGCCCTGGGCCCCACTGCGCTCGCTTTTTTGGGGGGCATCCGTTCCGGGAAAAGCGCCATCGCCCAGAGACGTTTCATGGACGAATGCTCTCAAAAGGGACTGAAATCTCCGGTCTATCTGGGAACCTTGCTGTTGGAAGCCGCCGACGCGGATCGGGAACTTGCGGATCGGCTGACGGCGCACCGGGAATCGCGGCCCGCCCATTGGGCGACGGTGGATGTAGGGGCCGATCTTCTGGGAGCGGCCCAAAAGTGCCTGGAAGCGGGGCACGATGCTTGGTTTTTGGATGGCTTGGGCGCTTGGGCGGCCCTTCAGCTGAACCAACCGCAAGCCGCCATGGCCGCGTTGGGAGGCTTCATGGCGCTGGCCCGGAAGGCTCCTTTGTGCGTGCTCGTTCTCGACGAGGTCGGCCAGGGAGGCGTTCCTGGTGATTTTGCGGCGCGGGCTTTTGCCGACCTCAACGGCGCGCTCAACCAAGCGGCCTGCGGCGATTGCGCGGAAGTGTGGGGAGTCCAAGCGGGTCTGGCGTTAAGGTGGAAGTGAAAAGGGACGCCCCGCACGGCGCCGATGTCTACGACATCGGCGGGCGTTGCGTCGCAGGGGTCGATTTTTCCAGCACGGTCCCCAGTTTGCCTCCTCCTCGGGGCTGGCGCGGGAGGATCGTGGGCATTTTGGGCGCTTTGGAACGCTATCCGCAGCCGTATGCCCGGGGTTTGGATTTGACGCTTGAAGCGGCCCTGGGCTTGGAACGCGGCTCGGTGCTTCCGGCGGCGGGAGCCAGCGGCGCCTTGGAGTGGTGCGCCCGCTTGGCCCACGGCTCCAAGGTCCGCTTGATCGCGCCATGTTTTTCGGGTTACCGGGCGAAATTGGAACGGGCCGGCGCCCGTTTCGAGGAGTTGTGGTGGACCGGCCAGTCCGAGCCGAGGCCGGCCGAATGGCTCCGGGGCTTGGAGCCTGGGGACCAGCTTTGGGTGGCTAATCCGGGGAATCCCCTGGGGTGCATCGTGGCCGACGAAACCTTGAGCGAGCTCGCGCTCCTTTGCCGGGATGCGCGGATCGTGCTGGTGGTCGATGAAGCGCTGTTGGCGCAGCGCCTGGATGCTTCGGCCGGGGCTTTGGCTTTGGATGCGTTTCGGAACAACCCTTTTGCCGCCGTCATTCGTTCCTTGGGAAAAGGCATCGGACTTCCCGGGTTGCGTCTGGGGTACCTTGCCGCGGCTCCGGACTTGTGCGCCCGCTTGGCCCCGTTTCGGGATCCTTGGGAGCTAAGTTCTTTGGCGGTCGAACTCGGCGGCTGGGCTTTTGAAGCGGAAGCGGCCAGCCGGGAACGCCGACGCCGCGAGCTAAAGCGCCGTTCCGAAAACCTGAGGGCCGCGCTGAAAGGACTCGGGACGCCACACCCCCAGGGTACCGGCTACTTTTGTTTGGAATTGGGCTCGGCGGTGGCGGGAACGGTCGCCGCGCACTTGGGTGCCCGCGGGATGTGGATCCGGGATTGTTCCACCTACGGAAATTGGGGGCGGACCTTTGTGCGGTTGAACCCGAGGCGGTCGCAGGAGAACCGCCGTTTGTCTTTGGAATTGGCGGGAATATTGGGGGGAGAATGAAAGCTCCCTTTCAGGTGCTCGTATTAGGGACGGGATCGCATGCAGGGAAATCGCTGATCGCTACCGGGCTTTGCCGTCTCTTGGCCGATCGCGGTTGGAAAACGGCGCCCTTTAAAGCCCAAAATATGGCGCTCAATTCTGCGGTCGCGGACGATGGTTCGGAAATTGGGCGGGCTCAATGGCTTCAAGCGTTGGCCGCGCGGACGCGTTCGGACGCGCGCATGAATCCGATCTTATTGAAACCGGTTTCCGGAATCGGGAGCCAATGGATCGTCCTGGGAAAGGCCCGGGGGGTTCTTTCTACCCGGGAATATTTTCGGCGTTGGTCCGTTTCTCGGAAAGCGGCCCAAACGGCGTGGGCTGGGCTTGCCTCCGAGTTTGACGCCTTGGTCTTGGAGGGGGCCGGTTCCCCCGCCGAAGTGAATCTTCAAAAACGGGATTTGGCGAATTTGGAAACTGCTCGTTTCTCAAAGGCCCCTTTTGTCCTGGTCGCGGATATCGAAAGAGGCGGCTCTTTTGCGGCGATCCAGGGGACTTTGGAATTAATCCCGGCGTGGCTTCGCCAGCGGTGTCTGGGAGTCATTTTAAATAAGTTCCGCGGGGATAAGGGTTTGTTGGTGTCTGCGGGCCCCTGGATGAAGCGGAGGGGAACGAAACTCCTGGGGATTCTGCCTTGGCAGGAAAACCTGATTTTGGAGCAAGAAGACTCTCTGGGGAAGCCTTGCGAAAATGCATTAGGGTATGACGAAAAAGCGTTGCTAGTAGATGTTATTTCGTCTCGGGCTCTAGCAAATTATAATGATATTTTGCCCTTGGAAGGCCACCCAGGAATTCAGATTCGATGGGTTCAGCCCGGTCAAAAACGTTCGATCGCCGACTTGGTGATCCTGCCGGGGAGCAAAAATACGCTCGCCGATCTCCGCCGTATAAAGCTGAGCGGAGAAGCGCAGCGACTCGAGGAGTGGTGCCGTCAAGGAACCTGGATTTTAGGGATCTGCGGCGGGTTTCAAATGATGGGATTTGAAGTGCGGGATTCTTTAGGAATCGATAGCGGGGTCAAAGGAGGCCGCGAAAGGGGATTAGGTTGCTTAGCGCTGACCACCCGCATGGCCAAAGAAAAAGTATTAGCTCGCCGACGGCAACGTGCGCAGACCAGTATCGGCAGGCTGGATATTTCAGGATATGAAATCCACCATGGGAGGACGGAAGTCGGCGAAGGGGTTCGGGTTGAAGTTCAGGGGCCTGCCGGAGAGGCGCTCATGGTCAGCGGAGGCGGGGGTCGATATTGGGGGACCTATCTCCACGGGATTTTGGATGATTCCTCTTTTCGAAACCGATTTTTGGCTCAGGTGGCCCGTGATCGCGGAAAACGCTGGGAGGCGAACGGCGCTTCGCTGGCCCAACGAAGGGAAGACAGCCTGAAGGCCTGGGCCGGGCATATGGAACGCCATCTCGATTTGTCGTTTCTTCCGCCGCGGAGGCAAGCGTGAGGTGGGGAGTTTTAGCCGCAGCTTTGGCCTTGGATTACGCGGTCGGCGACCCGGATGTCGCGATCCATCCGGTGCGCCTTCTGGGCCGTTTCATTTCCTGGACCGAAAAGCGCGCCCGGAGGGGCCAAACGGAAAACCTGCGCCTGCGTGGGATCGGCGTGGTGCTGCTTGTCCTGGGCGCGGCCTATCTCGCGGTCGAGGCTTGGCTGGCGATGGCCGCTTGGGCGGATCGCGCTTTGGGCTGGAATGCGTGGGAACCCTTGGAGTTTTGCGCCGAATCCACGGTCGTGTGGGCCTGTATCGGTGTGCGCAGCATGCTGGATCACGCTCGGGCTGTTTTAAGGGAACTCGGTGCGGGGGCCCTGGGAGCGGCACGCACGGCGGTCTCCCGGATCGTCGGCCGGGATGTTGACGCACTCGATGGATCGGGGGTTCGGCGCGCGTGCCTCGAAAGCGTCGCCGAAAGCCTTGGGGACGGCGTGCTCGGTCCCTTGTTTTTCGCGGTGCTGGCGGGCCCGGCCGGGGCGGCTCTCTATCGCGCCGCCAACACCCTCGATAGCATGCTGGGGCATAAGGATCCGGAATGGATCGAAATCGGTTGGGCTTCGGCCCGATTGGACGACGTGTTGAGCTGGATTCCGGCGCGTTTGGCGGCGCTGTGCGCCGCCGCCGGGGCGTTTTTCCTGGGATTGGACGCCGCCGCTGCCTTGGCCACCGCCCGGCGCGACGCCCCCCGGCAGCCTTCCCCCAATAGCGGGTGGCCCGAAGCGGCTTTCGCCGGCGCATTGGGCGTGCGTTTGGGAGGGCCCGTGAGCTATCGGGGACGGCGGGTGGATAAAGCGCAACTCGGTTCCGGCTCCCGCCTTCTGGACGAGCAGGCCTGCGAAGCCGCTCTGCGGCTGTTCTCGGTCTCCGCGTGGGTGGCCGTCGCCGCCGGAGAAGCGTTCGTCGCGTTGGGCCATCTCTGACGGCGGTGGACGCCGTTTTCAAGCCTCAAAGGAGCAATGATGAAACTCGATAAAGGGCTCGTCCACGTCTATACCGGGGACGGCAAGGGTAAAACCAGCGCCGCGCTGGGCCTGGCGATGCGGGCCGTCGGGCGGGGGCTGAACGTGCTGGTGCTCCAATATTTCAAACCCGAAAGCGATCTGTCCGGGGAACTGGCTTTCCACGAGGGGCTTCGGCCGAGGCCGTCGGTCGAAGGCGGCGAGGCGGGCCATTTGATCTTTCGGCGGGGGGATTATCGGCATCCGTTTTTCGATCCCGGCGCGGATCGGGAGGCGATTCGCGTCAAAGTCCTTGAGGCGACGGCGTTGGTCGCCGCCGAAATGAAAGCGGGTTATTGGGACGTCGTCGTGCTCGACGAAGTGAACAACGCCATGAAGGACAGGTTTTTGCTTTTCGAGGAGTTCGAGGCGTTGTTGGAGTCCAAGCCTCCGCAGGTCGAACTCGTCTGCACGGGCCGGGGAGCCCCCGAGGAACTGGTCGCCGTGGCCGATTACGTCACCGAATGCAAAGCCGTGAAACATCCCGCCGACCGCAGGATTTCGGCGCGCAAAGGCATCGAGTTTTAGAGGACACCCTAAAAATCCGGATTCTTCATCCCCTAGGAGCAACGCCATGCAGGTTACGATTCCCGCCCTCGACCGTCAGGCCGCCCAAGAGACGCAAGGTCTCCTGGACCGTAAAACCAAGCCGACCGCTTCTTTAGGGCGCTTGGAGGAGTTGGCGGTCTCCCTCGCGGGCATGACCGGACGCCGAGATTCTTCGTTCCCCCGCAAGGCCGTCCTGATCGGCGCAGGCGATCATGGGGTGGCCCGCAAGGGCGTCAGCCTGTATCCGCCCGAAGTCACACCGCAAATGGTCCTGAATTTTCTCGCCGGCGGGGCCGCCATCAACGTGTTGGCCCGCCGGGCCGGAGCCAAGATTTTCGTGGCCGACGCCGGAGTGGCTTCCGACATCTTGCCGGACCATCCGTCCCTGTTGAAATTCAGCGCCGGAAAGGGAACGGCCGACATCAGCGCGGGTCCGGCGATGAGCCGCCAACAGGCCTTGGCCTGCCTGGAAAACGGCCGCGAAGCGGTTCGCCGCATCGCCGCCGAAGGCCTGGATATGCTGGCACTCGGGGAAATGGGTATCGGAAACACCACCCCCTCTTCGGCCTTGGTGGCCGCGCTTTTGGGTCTCGATCCTGAGGCCGTGACCGGAAGGGGAACGGGGCTCGACGCCGAGGCCTGGCGCCGCAAGGTGGAGGTGATCCGCGCCGCTTTGAAAGTCAACGCGCCCTTCAGCGGGGACGGGCTCGAAGCGCTGGAAAAATTGGGGGGCTTTGAGATCGGCTTACTGGCGGGGGCCATTTTGGAGGCTGCCTCCCGGCGCATTCCGGTGGTTCTGGACGGCTTCATCACGGGGGCGGCGGCCTTGGTGGCTTGGCGCCTCGAACCGGGAATCAAGGATTTCCTGTTGGCCAGCCATCAAAGCCGCGAGGTCGGGCATCGCCATATTTTGGAGCGTCTGGGCTTGAACGCGTACCTCAACCTGGATTTGCGCCTCGGGGAAGGCAGCGGGGCCGCGCTTTTCCTGCCCTTGGTCGACGCCGCCGAGGCGATTCTCAGGGAAATGGCCACCTTTGAAAGCGCCGGCGTGAGCGACAAGGGATGATTTATCTGCTGCTGGCGGTTCAGTTCCTGACCCGTTATCCGGTGCGGATCGCGGCGGGCCGGGAACTGACCGCCCGGGATCTCGGGAAATCCACCCGCTGGTATCCGCTGGTCGGCCTTTTCGCGGGGGCCGACCTGATGTTGTTGCGCTGGATACTCCAGCGCTTCGGGGCGCTCGGGCAATGGCCTTTCGCGTGCGCGGCCTTGCTGTTGGTTTATTGGGTATGGTCCTGCGATAGCCTGCACCTGGACGGTTTGGCGGATACGGCCGACGGCTTGGCTTCCCGGCGTTCGGGGGAGGAGATGCTGGAGGTGATGCACGACAGCCGCTGCGGAGCCTTCGGGGTGCAGGCGACCGTGCTCGTGCTTATTTTGAAGGGCGCCTGGTTGGTGAGCCTTCCACCGCGTCTGTGGTGGGCTTTTCCCCTGCCGATGCTGTTTTCCCGGCTTTTCGCCGCGCTGTGCGCCCAATCCCGACCTTATGCGGGCGTTCCCGGAAGTTTGAGCGGAGCGCTCATCGGTGGCACCGAAGCCTCGGATGGGCACTGGGCTGTGGCTTCCGCTTTTTTGGCTTTTTGGGGCCTTGCCGGGGCGGCGTTGACGCTGGGGAAGACGGATGTGCGCGGTTGCCTCAGCGCCCTTGGGGTGTGCTTGGGGGCCTTGGCGTGCGGGGCGATCGCCGTTTCCGCGCCTCGACGCCGTCTCGGCGGGATCAGCGGGGATTTGATCGGCTTCGGCATCGAAGTGTGCGAAGTGACGGCCGCCTTTGGCCTTCTTTTTGCGGGGCTTTGAAATGGAACGCCGATTGCCTCCCCGCGTGCTTGTGGCTTCTTCGGGGTCTTCCGGGGGGAAAACCACCCTCGCGTTGCTCACGGCGCTATGGGCCCGCTCCCAGGGGATGGATGTGCGCCCCTTCAAGGCCGGGCCGGACTTTATCGACGCCCAATATTTGACGGAAGCCGCGGGCAGGCCGGCGCCGGCCTTGGATTCCTGGTTTTTGTCCCCCAAATCTTTACGACGCCATTTCCAGACCTGGGCGGAGGGCGGCGATCTGGCCTTGGTCGAAGGGGTCATGGGTCTTTTCGACGGAAAACGCGGCGAGGCCTTTGGCAGGCGTTCCAGCGCCGAGGTGGCGCGGCTTCTGGATCTCCCGGTGGTGCTCGTCCTTGACGCCCGAAAAGCCGGCCCGACGCTCGCCGCCGTGGCGCTCGGTTTGAAAACGGCGGATCGGCGTTTGACGCACGGCGGGGTCGTGCTGAATCGCGTTTCCGGCGGGCGCCAAGCGGAATCGCTGGGACAAGCGCTGCGGAAAAAAGCGGGGCTTCGGCTTTTGGGGTGGTTGCCGGAACTTCCGGGCCTAGCCGTGCCGGAACGGCATTTGGGAAGGACCGCCCCCAGCGAACTTCGGCATTGGAGGGAGGGCTTCGAGGCCGCGCTGCCGGAGGTCGTCAAGACCATGGATTTTAAAGCGCTCCTGAGCGTAGCCGGAGCCGTTCAGGGGCGCGCGTGGGCGGGGCAGGCCTCCGGTGTCCCTGGGCGGAGGCCCCGTTTCAAGCTTGCGGTCGCCCGAGACGCGGCCTTTCATTTTTACTATCCTGAAAATCTGGCGGCCCTGGAACGCGCCGGCGCGGATTTGGCTTTTTTTAGCCCTTTGGAAGACCGCCGTTTACCGGAAGGCGCCCAAGGGCTGATCGTCGGCGGCGGATTTCCCGAGGAGTTCGGGCCGGCTTTGGAAGGGAACGGGCTCTTGCGCGCCGAGGTTCGGAAAGCGCTGAAAGCCGGCTTGCCGGTGTGGGCGGAGTGCGGGGGATTGATGTGGTTGTGCCGCCATCTTGTGGATCGGGCGGGCCAGAAGCATCGGATGGTCGGTGCCGCGCCGGCCACGGCCCGGATGACCCAGCGTTTGCGTCATTTCGGGTACACCACGGCCTGCGCGGCGGAAGGGGCCGTTTGGCCGAACGGAGGCTTCCTTATCCGGGGGCATGAGTTCCATCATAGTACGCTGGAGGGGGCTGCTTCCGAAGGCGGGGGAATGACTTGGCGCTTGGACCAGGCCGGGAGACCTTCCCGGCGGGAGGGTCTCCGATTTCCGGGGGGGATCGCCACCTATTTTCACGCCTACTTGCCCTCGTCGCCGCGTGCGGTCAGGTCCTTTTGCGACGCCTGCCGACGGTGGAAATCGCCGGGCGGGCAATCCGGGAGGCGGTCCTAAAAAGCCTTTCGCCTTCGCCGGGGCTTTGTCATAATCGTCAATCTTAAACGTTTAATAACGAACCCTATGCGCGCGTTTTTCTGCGAGGAGCACGGCGTGGCCCAGTCCTGGCAAGAGTGCATCACCGGCGTCAACTTCGGCGGCTGGATTTCCCAAAGCGATCTGAGCCGTGAGCGGCTCGAAACTTTTATCACCGAGGCGGATTTCCGTTTCGTCAAAGAACAGGGCTTCAATACGGTGCGTCTGCCCTTCAACGCCCAATTGGTTTTCACCCCGAAAGGCGAACTCGATCCGGAGGGCGTGGCTTGGCTGGACAAGGCGGTGGCCTGGGCCGAGGCGGAAGGCTTGCGCCTGATCCTGGATCTCCACGAAATCGAAGGCCATAGTTTCGTGGACATGAACGGCAACGGTATCTACACCAGCCGGGAAATGCGCAAACGGGCCTGCCGCTTGTGGGCCGCGCTGGCCGAGCGCTATCTGGCCAAAGGGAATGAGCTCCTGTTCGAACTGCTCAACGAGCCGGTGGCCCCCACGGCCGAGGCTTGGCAGGATTTGGCGGAAGAAATGACGGCGGCGATCCGGGACCGCGATGAACGGCGGCCATTGATCGTTGGGTCCAATCTTTGGAATTGCGCCGGAGAATACGTCCGCCTCAAGCCCACCGGGGACGCCCGCACCGTCTATACGTTCCATTTTTATGAACCCAACCATTTCACCCATCAGAGCGCGCCCTGGGTGGCTTGGACCAAAAAACTTCCGATGCCGCAACCGTATCCGGGCGAGGCCCGCGGCGTGGCCGAACTCCTGGGCAAGGGGGATGTGCAGGCCGAAGCCCAGGCGGGCCATTTGGTCGGTTATTGGGATGCGGCGCGCTTGGACTCCCTGCTGAAACCGGTATTGGAGTTCCGCGACCGCCATCAGGTGTCGGTGTTTTGCGGCGAGTTCGGGGTGTATTTGGCCGCTCCTCGGGAAAATCAGTTGCGCTGGATGGAGGACTTCACCGGGTTGTTGGTGAAGCACCGTTTTGGCTTCACCTATTGGAGCTATCGCGATATGGATTTCGGCCTTTTTTATCGGGACCGTCCCTGGGGCCATTTGCCGCAATACCAAAATCCGGGGAATTTGGATTCGGATCTGCTCGCGCTCTTGGCTCGGCGTGCGGGCGAACTCAAGGTCTGATGGGCCGCTAGGCACGGGTGCGAAGTCCTTCAAGGAGAGGCGGCGGAAGGAGGGAGTCTTCCGCCGCCTCTCCTTTTTTTTTAGGGGCCGAATCCGGTCGGGGAAGCTGCGTCCTGGGGACGCCTTGTTTGGGTCGAGTTCAGTTTAGGGTTGGAAAAGGGTCAGGACGCTCCGGATTCGGCATGATCGCTTTTTTGGAGATAGGGTAAGGCGGGGTGGGGTTTGCCTTAGCCTTCAAAGTTCGCGGAAATTTTGCCATAATAGGGGTCCTATTCGCTCTGGAGTTGCATGTTCCGCCCCGGCATCGTTGAACCCAGCGCCATCGAGACGCGTTCCTTTGAGATCATCGACGAGGAGCTTTCGCCGCACTTTCGGTTTGGGCCGGAAGAGCATGCGGTGGTGCGGCGGGTGATCCATGCCACGGGAGATTTCGAGTTTGCGCGTACTTTGCGGTTCCACCCGGGGTGTTTTGGGGCCTTCGCGGCCGCGATGCGCAGAGGGGCTCCGGTGATTTGCGACGTCCAGATGGTCCAGGCCGGCGTCAACAAAGCGGCGTTGGAGGCCTTCGGGAGCCGGGCGCTGTGTCCCTTGGCCGACGCGGAAACGGCCGAGGCTGCGAAGGCAGCGGGGCATACCCGCTCGATCGAGGCGATGCGGCGGGCGGCTTCTTTCGGCGGCGGGGGCGTTTTGGCCCTGGGGAACGCGCCGACGGCACTCGCCGAGGCGGTCCGTCTTGTCGTTGAGGCGGGCTGGAGGCCGGACTTGATCATCGGCATGCCGGTGGGCTTTGTCAGCGCCGCCGAAAGCAAGGAAGCCCTGGCACGGGGCGAGGCCGAGCCGGTCCCGTTTATCACCTGTCTGGGCCGTAAAGGGGGCTCCGCGGCGACCGTTGCGGCGGTCAACGCCCTGCTGAGGTTGACGCCCTCCCTCGCGGTGGAGCCTAGGTGAACCCTTCCCGCGCCTTGGGCGTTTTTTACGGGGTAGGCATCGGGCCGGGCTCCCCGGATCTTCTGACCCTGAGGGCTTTGGAGATTTTAAGACGCGTTCCGGTCGTTTTCGCGCCGAAGGCGGCGATCGCCGATGAGGGGCTCGCCCAGGGCATTCTTTTGAAGGCCTTAAGCTCCGTTGGGGCGCCCGCGGCGCGGGCGGAATTCAGGGAGCTTTTTTTCCCGATGAGCAAAGATCCCGCGGTATTGGAGCCGGCCTGGGACCTCGCCTGCCGCGAGTTGTTGGCGGTGCTCCGGCAAGGTCGGGATTGCGCTTTCGTGACCCTGGGGGACACGGCGATCTACAGCACCTATATGAATCTCGTCGCCGGACTCAAGGCCGCGGAACCGCAATTGGTGATTCGGACAGCCGCTGGGATCAGCAGCTTCAGCCAGGCCGCCGCCGAATGGAATCTCAGTCTCGCCGAAAAAGAGGAACGCCTCGCGGTTTTGCCCTGCTTGGGGGACGTCCAGGCCCTGCGTCCGGAACTGGAGCGTTTTGACACGGTGGTTTTGCTGAAAGTGGGTCGCCGTTTCGAGGCGTTGCGAGACTTGCTGAGGGAGATGGGTTTACTGGCGCACAGCCATTTGGCGGTTCGCCTCGGGGCCGACGACGGGATTTTGACCTCCGATTTGGAGGCCGTGCGGCCCGAAGCGGTGACGTACATGAGTTTGGTGATCGTCCGTCGGCCGCCCCAGGGGGGCTACGGTGGATCGAAAGGGGGCGACGTTGAGGTTTCTTGAGGGGGAAATTGAGACCGGGGAGGCGGCGATCCTGCGTTGGGATTCGGGCCGGACGCAAAAGTTGAATGCGGCTTATTTGCGGTCTTTGTGTCCCTGTGAACAGTGCCGCCTGGCTTCCGTGGAGCTGAAAGCGGAGATGTTCCCGGGCCTGCGGCTCGAAAAAGCCGTTGCAGTGGGACGATACGCGTTACAGATGGCCTTTAGCGATGGCCACGCCTACGGCGCCTACACTTTCGATTTTTTGCTTTCGCTGCCGGACGAGGCTTGAATGCGGTCCCCCATCCTGCTCGGTCTGCTCTTGAGCGTCGCGGGTTTGGCCGGCGCCGCCCCCACGGACGCGCCTCCGACGGTGGCCGGTCCGGAAGCCCTGTTCGACAACGGGGTGGCGTTTTGCCAACGCTCCCGGAGAACAGAGATTCGCTGTCTGGACGTCCCGGCGATGCTCTCCTTGGGCGACGCCGAACGGGCCCGCCTTTTGGACCGGGCCGCGGCCGTCGGATTCAATGCGGTCAGCTTTGAAGCGCCTCTGTTCGGGCCCCGGGGGCTTTGTCGGCGCTTCGGAAGCGTGGATCCGGATGCCGCAGCGGCGTTCACCCGCACTTTGGAAGCGTGTGACCTTCGACGCATTTACGCTTTTCCCGTCCTTTTCAATCAAAGCTGCGTGGACGCGCTTGCGTCCACGGCGACGGCCAGCACCCGGACCAGGTTTTTCAACGACACGCGGGCGCTCGGTTGGGAATATTGGGCGCTGGGTCAGGCCGCCGGCTTGAAGGTGCTCGGGAGGCCTCTCGCCCAGTCGGCGGCGGTGGGCGGCTGGCTGCTGTATCGCGGCCCCTGGCCCGGGGGAGCGCCTTTGGCGGGCGGGGCGGCCGCGGCGGATAACGAAGAATATGCGCGCCTCCGCAATTGGTCCTTGTGGGCGGTGCGGGCCGCCCGCAAGGCGGGCTACCGCCAGGAATTGGGCATGGGTTTGTGGATTCAAGGGGACTTGGGACCCGGGCCCGCTCCCAATCCGGTCTTTGCGGCGGGCTCGGGAACTTCGGGGCCTCCGCTCGCGCCTTTGGCCGAAGTCAGTTTTGCGCCGGAGGATCTCAGCCGACAGGCGAGCGAATTGGACGTCCTCCCTCCCGTGCCCGGAGCCGACGCCGAGAAGGTCCCCGGTTTGGCCGACGCGGACGGGGCGGGGCGTGTGCCCGGCGGCTTGGACTGGGACGCGGTCGAAGCCTTGGTGGGGAAGATGCCGGTGTCGGGTCAGTTCGGCTTCCTGGAAGTGACCTTGGACGCCCAGGATTGGTACCTGGTCGGCGGCCGTCTCGGCCAGGCGGCCGACAAGGCGGAGGTTCCGGTTCTATGGCGCCAGGATTGGCGGACGCCTCCGCACGATGAGCGCCTCAAAAGGCTGTCGGCTCCGCAAGGCCTGGCGGGCTTGGAGGGTCCTTGGCCCGACGACGATTGGCCCCTGGACGGAACGTCCATCTGGCCTTCTGACAGTGAAGAAGAGTCCTCCGCGCCGTTCAGGATCGGAAGCGCCCGTTTGGGTGTTTCCAAAGGCAAGCCGGTGTTGGAGGTGCTGCTCACTCGACCGGCGGTCTTGACCGCGGATTTCGGCGGCGCCATCCCCTTGAAGCACCATTTCCGCTCCCGTAAGCCCTCGATCCTGCACAAGGTTCCCCTGGAGGGTCTGCCCAAGGGCAAGGCTTTCCTGGTGCGCCTACGGGCGGACAGCCCCCGCTTCGGGACCTGCAAGCTGGCCACCCGTTGGATGTGGGCACCGAAATGAGGCCTACCGCTACGGCCGCAGCTGTATTCTTCGTTTCGATGTTCGCGGGTTCCGCGGTGGCGGCCGGTCCGGGCGCGTGCACTCCGACCTATGTCAGCGAGGAAACTTCGCAGATCGAGGTGCTGGGCGAGGCGTCCAGTTTTTACGGGACCGTGGGCTTGGCGCCTTCCGGCGGGACGCTCTTCGGCACCCAACTCCTTTACTTCAATCAAAACGTCGACACCTACCATTGCCAAGGGACCTCCAGTACCGTCTTCGACATCGACGGCACGGCCTACGATCTGCAATATGCCGGCTACGCTTCGGCCCAAGCCGCCGTCTGGAGTTCCGGCCCGGGCCCTGGGCACCTGGGGGACGCGATGACCGTCACCAAGCAGGTGGGCAAAAACCAGATCGGCGTCAGCTACACCTTCGTCATCGATCCCGTGACCGGGGCCGGCGCCGATACGGTCTGCATCCGCGCCTGGGTGTACAACGGATCCATCGCCTCGGAACAGGTGGGGCTTCGCCTCATGCTCGATACGATGGTCGGGGGAAACGACGGTTCGCCCCTTTCCATGGACGGCGGATGCAGCCAAGTCACCGCGGACACCCTTTTGGAGTCGGCGGACGGCCCGCTTCCCACGCAATGGTTCAGCTTCGACCAGTTCCCGGGGCCGAATTTGACGGCGAGAGGATTGACCGGCGGGCCCATCTATCCGGATGCGACGCTTCCTTCGCCCACCGCACCCGACGCCCTGGAATACTGCCAATGGCCTGAGATTTATAGCGACACGGACGCGGTCTGGGAGACGGACGAGAATGACGGTCTTCCTGCGGGCTCCTTCAGCACCCCTTACGACAACTATCTCGATACCGCGGTGGTCCAGTGGTATACCCATACGGGGCAGGCCGGCTTCCTCGATGCGGATGACGTGGCCCAAGGGGACGGGTATGCGGTGCCCTCGGGGACGACGTTCACGGTGGTCGCCTATTACGGCGTTTACACCGGCGTTTTGTGCGCCACCCCCACCCCCAACGGAACCTTAACGGCGTCCCCCACCCAGAGCCCGACCTTTACGGTCAGCCCCACGGCCACGGATTCCGCCACCATTACGTCGACGTACACGGTCAGCCCGACGTTCAGCGTGAGCCCGACGTTCACCCAGACCTACTCCGCGAGCCCGACGTTCAGCGCTTCGCCCACGTTCAGCGTCAGCCCCACGCTTTCGCCGAGTTGGACCGCTTCACCGACTTCCTCGGCCACGCCCACATTTTCGGATTCCCCGACGCAAACGCCGACCGAAACCGCCAGTGGGACGTTCACGTCCAGCCCCACCTTCAGCGCCAGCCCGACGTTCAGCGTTTCGCCGACCTTCACCTCGACCTTCACGATCAGTCCGACGTTCAGCGTTTCGCCGACGTTCAGCGCGAGCCCCAGCCCAAGTCCCACGCCGAGCGCGACGCCTTCGCTTGCGCCTGGGGCCGGTCCTTGTCCGGCTTTTGGGCTATCCCCCAGGAGCCCCAATCCCGACCCGGCGGCCTCGCAAGTGTGGCTGCCCTTTATCGTTTCCTGCGATGCCCAGGTGACGGTCCGGGTTTTCGACGTCTCCGGGGAACTGGTGAAGTCCTTACCCGAGGTGTCGGCGCGCGCGGGCGCCGCGGAGATCGTTTGGGACACGCGCAACGCAGCGGGAGCCGCGGTCGCCAGCGGCGTTTATGTGGCCCATTTGACGGCGGTCCAGGATTCCGGCGGGGCGATTTCGGACGCCTGGGTCAAGTTGGCGGTGTTGCGATGAACGCCGGGAATGCCGGGGAAAGGGGAATATGAAAACCGACCACCTGTTGGCTCCGCACTCCTTCACGGCCGGGATCGAAGGGCCCGCCTGTGACGCCCACGGGAATTTATACGCGGTCAATTTCGCCCGCCAGGGGACCATTGGCGTCGTCACGCCCGAGGGCAGGGGCTACGTTTTTGTGGATTTGCCCTCCGGAAGCGTCGGCAACGGGATCCGTTTCGATAGCGCCGGGGATATGTTGATCGCGGATTGCACGGGGCATAAGGTCTTGAAAGTGGACATGCGGACTCGTTCGGTGGGCGTTCGCGGCGGGGACGCTTCGATGAATCAACCCAACGACCTCTGCATCACCTCGGACGACCTTGTGTTCGCCTCCGATCCGGAATGGGTCCGCTTTACGGGCAGGATTTGGCGGGTCACTCCGCAAGGGGAGACGACCCTCGTCAGCGGCCCCATGGGGACCACCAACGGGATCGAAATCGACAACGAGGAACGGCATCTATTCGTCGACGAAAGCGAGCAAAGGCGGATTTGGCGCTTCGATCTGGATTCCGGACGGATATCCAATCCTATCCTTTTCCATGAGTTTCCGGATTTCGGCCTGGACGGCATGCGTTTCGACGTCGAAGGGAATCTGTACGTCACCCGCTACGGGAAAGGTACGCTTGTCGTGCTCGATCGTCGGGGCGAGGTGGTCGAGGAGATCGTTCTCAAGGGAAGCCGTCCCAGCAACCTCTGTTTCGGCGGGGAGGACGGTCGAACCCTCTATATCACCGAGGTGGACCATGGAACGGTCGAATGGGTCCGCGTTCCCCATCCCGGCAGGGAATGGCGGATGGCCCGGCGACGGGTCCCTTCCCGGGATTAAGGCAGGAGGGCGTTGACCCCGCCCTTGCACTAACGTATCCTCCCACGGCGCATTCTACGGCGCTTCCCGACCCTGGGCGGGTCTGGAAGCGGGATTTCCAGCCCGTTTTCAGCGTTTTATTCCATGTCCATTAAAGTCCGTTACAACGGCCTCGAAATCGACGGAAATTTGCTGTCCCTTTTTTCCGGCAGTTTCCATTATTGGCGTTCCCCCCGGGAGGCCTGGGGTTTCATCTTTGACCAGGTCAAATCCCTGGGCTTTCAGGTCGTCGAGACCTACGTCCCCTGGTCCGTGCACGAGATCCAGGCGGGCGATTTCGATTTTGGCCGCATCGATCCCCGCAAAGATCTCGATGCCTGGCTGACCTTGGCGGCCCAGAAGGGCTTTAAGGTCCTCCTGCGGCCGGGCCCCTGCATCAACAGCGAACTCGCGGATTTCGGTTATCCCGAACGCATTCTTTTCGACCCCGAACGGGCGGCGTTGGATGCGGAAGGCCGCCCGGTGGTGTTGACGCACCAAAGCAGCAGCTTCGCGGTTCCCAGCTACGCGGACGAGCGGCTTTTCGAGGATTTCGATGTCTATCTGAGGGCTTTGGCCCCGGTGCTCCAAAAGCACCTGCATCCCAACGGGCCGGTCGTCGCGCTCCAGGTGGACAACGAACTCGGATATTTCTTCAATCCCGAGCCTTACGCCACGGATTACAGCCCCGCCTCGCTGAAGCTGTGGGCGCATTTCCTGGATTTGAAGTACAGGCAAATTTCCCATTTGAACCGTGCTTGGGGCGTCAAAATCCGCTCCTTCGAGGACGCTTCGGCCCCCCGGCGCGCCCCGGAATCCGGGGCCGCTTTATCCGAATTGAGGAAGCGGCTGGACTGGGTGGAGTACAAGGAATACCAGGTGCAGTGGGCATTGGGGCGCTTGAGCGAGCTTTACCGCAGCCGGGGCCTTGGTGCGGTGCCCTTGTTCCATAATTTTTACGGCCCCTGGACGACGCCCTTCAATGTGGCCGATGTCGAAGCCGACGCGGGCATCGATTTTTGCGGTTTGGACGCCTATCCCCACGCGGAAACCGCGCTCGACGTGGTCGATCAAGCCCGTTTTTTGGGGGCCACCAGCCGACTGGCCTATTTCCCGGAATACGGCGCCGGCTCCTGGCCTTTCGGCATCCGGGCGCGCGATCTGCACGACCAAGAATGCACCATGTTGGCGCCCTTGATGGGCGGCGCCCGCGGCGTGAACTTTTATATGCTGGTGGAGCGGGATCGCTGGTTGGGAAGCCCCTTGGACAATCTGGGCCGGCGGCGCGAAGAAAATGCCCGCCTTTTCGACCGCTTCAACGCTTTTCTTAGGGAAACGGAATGGGCCAAGGCCACCCCCTTGAACCAGGGCTTGGTGCTCTTCAGCCGTGAGGCCCAGCAATGGGAATCCGTGTACGGCGCGCCTTCGACCTACGCGGAGCTGCGGGCCTTGCCCGAAGCTTTGCTCCATTCCCCTGGAGACGCTTCGGCGTTCGGCGAGGGGATTCCTGGACCGGCGCAAGCGCGGGCGTTTTTCAAGGCCGCTCGGGCGTTTTGCGCGGGAAAGCATTTCAGCTTTTCATTGGCCGACAGCGCGGTCTCCACGGATCGGTTGAAGCGCCACGCGTTCGTGTTCGCGGCGCTGCCGGAGTTCGTCGACGAAGGCCTGGCGAAACGGCTTCGGGGCTTCGTCGAGGAAGGCGGCTTGCTGGTGCTTGGACCGTCCCTGCCTTCGCTCTCCTCACGCTTTGAGCCCCTGAAGGCCTTCGAGGATCTTGCGCTTACCCCCGGCAAAGCGACGGCCTGCGGGGATGGGCGCATCCTCTGGCTGAAATCTTTTGATGAAGCCGCGGTGGCGGCTTTGCTGCGCAAATCCAAAGTTTTCGCCGAAACGGAACTTTCCGATCCGAGCCTGGAACTTGCCGCCCACAAAAGCGGGGGCCGCATGCTCCTATTTGTCCGCAATCCCCATGCCGAGGAGCGGCCCGCCAAGGTCCTGCGGGAAGGCAAATTTGTGCTAAAACCGCTGTGGGCGAGCGGAAAGTTTCTCGGGGCGGTCGAAGAACGAGACGTCGTCCTGGCCCCGCACGAAATCAAGGTGTGGGAAGTCATCCCCGTCGCCTAGACAACCTCCCCCAAGGACGGACATTCCAGAATGCTTTCGCGCCATTGCCACATTGAAGACATCGACCCCATCCAGTGGAAACGCCTATCCAACCTGAGCATCGCCCAGGAGGCTTCGCGTCGCCTGATCGTGACGCACCACGGCGGGAAGCTTGATCGCTGTTTCGACACCGTTTCGGGAGAGTGCGCGCCACCCTTCGCGGAGATTTCCGACGCCCAGGGCCAGGCGGAGGCCTTGTTGGCGGGGCGGGCGGCGGACGGGGTCAAGTCCGTTTGGATCGTCGACCTGGAGGCCTACCATGGCGAGCTTTCCGCGGTCCAAGCGGGCTTGGATCCGTTGGCGCCGTCGACGAAGCAGTTGGCCCGGGAATGGGAAAAGCGCTGGGTCGAAGGGGTGTGCGCGGTCGCCCCCCGTTCGGAGTTCCTGCATCACGGCTTGCCCTGGGTTTCCCTGGAACGTTTTGTGGCCAAAATGGCTCCGGAAGCCTGCGTTTTTGTGCTCGGTGTCTTCGACGGAGGGACGCTGTGGGCATCCCTCTTCGTTCGCATACGGAACGCGGAATTGGTCGGCGTCAGCACTTCGGTGGCTCTAACCAAGGACGACCTTCGGGACGTCAGCGGCATCGAAAGCCATCCCTTTCTGCTTTCGGCCGTGGCCCAACGTTATCAACACCCCGCTTTCGGCTGGTTCTGCGGTCGGGAAGATTTCGAGGCCTGGATGCTGGCCTCGGGTTCCGAGGAAAAAGCCCGCCTATTCCAGGAGTCGCTCGTGGCGGGGCGTTCGGTCTTTGATTTCGCGGCCCTGTTGGCCCCTGCCGCGGGGCCGACGGAAGTTTCGCCCGGAGCCTGATTTTCGTGAGCGCCCGGAGAACCGTATTGGCGCGTTATTTTGGGGACGTCCAAGGGGTGGGTTTCAGGGCCACCGTACGGGCGATCGCCCAAAGCTATCCGCTGCGGGGCTGGGTCAAGAACGAGTCCGACGGGAGCGTGAGCCTGATCGCCACCGGGGACCGCTTCGACGTGGAAGCTTTTCTTTCCGATCTTCGGGCCAGCCGCCTGGGTCCTTTGATCGACCGGGAAGAGATTGAGGACGCCCCCGAACCTGGGGACGCCCAAGGCGGATTTTTCGTGCGGGGCTGAGGCGAGAGCTCTTTCCCCTTACGTTGACTTATCCCCGGGTGGGGCCTAAAGTGGACCCCCGACCCTTGAAACCGAGGCGCATTGGACGCGCGACGCCACCCTTGCCAGGAGACGAAGGCCGAATGAGCAACCCGTATGGACATTTTGACGACGCCACCCGCGAATACGTTATTCTCCGCCCGGATACCCCGCTCCCCTGGCTGAATTACCTTGGCAGCGAGGAAATGTTCGGCCTGTGCACGAACACCGCGGGCGGCTACACGTTTTGGAAGGACGCCAAGCTTCGGCGCTTGACCCGTTACCGCTACAACGATCAACCGATGGATTTGGGCGGCCGATACCTGTACGTCAACGACGGCGGGAACGTCTGGAACCCTGGTTGGAAGCCGGTCAAGACCCCCTTGGACCGCTACGAATGCCGCCACGGAATGGGGTATACCCGCATTCTGGGCGCCAAGAACGGCCTCGAAGTCGAGACGCTCTTTTTTGTCGCCCCCGGCGAAAACGTGGAAATTTGGCGCTGCACCGTCACCAACACCTCGAAGGCTTCCAAAGCGGTCCAGTTGTTCAGCTATCAGGAGTTTTGCCTCTTTGAAGCGCTGAACGACATGACCAATTACCAAAGGACCTATTCCATCGGCGAAGTGGAGGTCGAGGGATCGGCGATCTACCACAAAACCGAATACCGGGAACGCCGCAACCACTACACCTTGTTCGCCTGCACGCGTCCTGTCGCCGGTTTCGACACCAGCCGCGACGCCTTTTTAGGTTCGGTGCATCACGGCCTGCACGAGGCCAAGGTGCCCTTCCAGGGCAAGGCCACCAACAGCAAGATTTTCGGCTGGAATCCGGTGGGCAGCCATCAGGTCAGCCTGGAACTCGCTCCCGGCGCCAGCGAGACCTTCAGCTTTCTTCTGGCCTACGTCGACCAGGGGGAATTGCCCAAGTTCGTCCAGCCCTTCGTGCTCAATAAGGCCAAAGGCCGCGCGTTGGTGGAGAAGTATTCGGCCCCCGGAGCGGTGGACGCCGCGTTCGCGGCGCTGAAATCCCAGTGGGACGGATTGCTCGGGAAGTTCCAGGTCAAGACGCCCGATCCCCACGCCACTCGCATGTTGAACACCTGGAACCAATACCAATGCATGGCGACCTTCAATCTGTCGCGTTCGGCCAGCCTCTATGAGACCGGCATCGGTCGCGGAATGGGCTTCCGGGATTCCAACCAGGATCTGTTGGGCTTCGTCCACATGATACCCACGCGCGCCCGGCAACGCATTTTGGATATCGCCGGCACCCAGCTTTCCGACGGCACCTGCTACCATCAATACCAGCCCTTGACCAAGAAAGGCAATGCCGACATCGGCGGCGACTTCTATGACGACCATCTTTGGCTGGTGCTGTCGACCTGCGCCTACATCAAAGAGACCGGGGACGTATCCATCCTGAAGGAAAAGGTCGGTTACGCGGACAAGGCCGGCAGCACCGAGGATTTGCTGCATCACCTGGAAACCAGCATCGCCTACACCATGGCCAAGCGCGGGCCGCACGGCCTGCCGCTGATCGGCCACGCGGACTGGAACGATTGCCTCAACCTGAATTGCTTCAGCACCGAACCCAACGAGAGTTTCCAGACCGCCGGCGACGTCAAGGACAGCAAGGCCGAAAGCGTGATGATCGCGGGTTTGTTCCTTTACGCGGCGCGCGAAATGGCGGGCCTTTACGGCTGGATGGGCCGGGCTGGGGACCGCGATCGCATGGATGCGCATTACAAGACCATGCTGAAAACGGTCGAAGAGCAGGCCTGGGACGGGGAGTGGTACCGCCGCGCCTACGATGCGGCGGGAACCCCGGTGGGGTCCAAAGAAAATCCCGAAGGCAAGATTTTCATCGAAAGCCAGGGCTGGTGCGTGCTCGGCGGGGCGGGGGCCGACAACGGCCGCGCCCGCAAGGCGATGGAGAGCGTCCATAACCTGCTCTACACCAAGAATGGAGTCGTGCTGCAACAGCCGGCTTACTCGGAGTACCACAAGGAACTCGGGGAAGTGACCAGCTATCCGCCGGGGGTCAAGGAAAACGCGGGCATCTTCTGCCACAACAACACCTGGATACATCTGGGTTGGTGCCTATTGGGCGAAGGCGAAAAAGCCCTCGAATATTATCTGTCGATCTGTCCTTCGGCCCAGGAGGCGAATATCGACACGTATCGGGCGGAGCCGTACGTGTACGCCCAGATGATCGCCGGCAAGGACGCCCCTGTTTTCGGGGAGGCCAAGAATTCCTGGCTGACCGGGACGGCGGCCTGGACCTTCATGGTCGTCAGCCAGGGCATCCTCGGCGTCAAACCGACCTACGAAGGACTGTCGCTGGATCCTTGCGTGCCCAAATCCTGGGAAGGCTTCAGCGTGACGCGCGAGTACCGCGGCGCCGTCTATGAGATCACGGTGAAGAACACCGGAGTTTGCAAAGGCGTTCGGACCTTGAAGGTCGACGGCAAGACGGTGGCGGGGGCGGTGATTCCGATCGCTCCGGCCGGAAGCCGGGTTGCCGTTGAGGTCACGCTCGGCTAAGGACTCAATGGGATGCCTGGACACCGGGAGGCGGGGATGACGAAGTCCGACGAACGGTATATGGAACTCGCCCTTGCGGAAGCGCGCAAGGGCGAGTTCCAGACTTGGCCCAACCCCTGGGTGGGCGCGGTGCTCGTCAAGGGCGGCAAGGTGGTGGGAAGGGGATGGCACCGGGGAGCGGGACTGCCGCACGCCGAAATCGAGGCGTTGCGCTCCGCCGGCACCAAGGCCCGCGGGGCGACCTTGTACGTGACCTTGGAGCCGTGCGCCCATTACGGCCGGACCTCGCCCTGCGCGGTGGCGGTGCTGGAGGCGGGCATACGCAGGGTCGTGGGGGCCTGTCCCGATCCCAACCCGAAAGCGCAGGGGGGCTTCGCCTTCCTGAAACGCCATAAGGTCGAGGTGACGGAGGGGGTGCTCGCGGCGGAAGCCGAGAATTTGAACCGTTATTTCATGCATTCGGTTCGGACCGGCCGGCCTTGGGTGACCCTGAAGTCGGCGGCAAGCCTGGACGGCCGCACGGCGACCAGCCGCGGCGAGAGCAAGTGGATCACCTCCGCGGAGGCGCGCGCCGATGCCCGGACCCTGCGGGGGCGCTGCGATGCGATTCTCGTCGGAGCGGGCACGGTGACGGCGGACGAACCCACCCTGATGCCCGAACCCAAGGCGGGCTTCCTGCCCTGGCGCCTAGTGCTCGACCCCAAGGGCGGACTGCGCGGGGACGAGAGCGTTTTTCGGGACGAGTGGGCCTCCCGGACGGTGTGGTTCGCGGGCGTGGGGGCCTTCAAGCGGGCTCTGGACGCGTCGCGTCGGACGGGGGTTCAGGCCCAGGCGCTGCGCCCCGGCGATCTCGCGGCGGCCGTGCGCGCGGCGATGGAATGGATGCGCGTCAACGAAATCCGGCGGGTGATGGTCGAAGGTGGCGCGGCCACCCTGGGAGCATTTTTGGGCCAGGGCTACGGGGACGAAATGGTGATGTACTTCGCCCCCCGCCTGGAGGGAAGCGGCCGGGGCCGGGGGATGTTCGATTTTCCCAGGGAACGGAGCCTGAAAGAGTGGCCTCGTCTGAGGCTGGACGAGGTGGCAAGCGTGGGGCCGGATCTTCGCCTGCACGGCATCTTTGATCGGAGCTGAAATGTTCACGGGCATCGTCCAGGATTGCGCCAAGGTCGTTTTGTTGGAACCCACGGAGGGCGGAGCCCGCCTGAAATTGGAGTTCCCGGCCGGTTGGGAGCTCGCCATCGGGGAAAGTTGCGCGGTCAATGGGTGCTGTTTGACCGCGCTCCCCAGCGACCGTTGCGCCTTTGACCTGAGCCGGGAAACCCTGGCGCGGACCTCCTTGGGGGCGGTCCGGGCGGGAGATCGGGTCAATCTGGAAAGGGCCCTCAAAGTCGGCGACACCTTGGGCGGGCATTTTATGGCCGGGCACGTCGACGGCTTGGCCAGGGTCGTGTCCATGGACGCCCAGGGGGAGGGTGCCCAGTGGCGCATTTCTGCGCCCAAGGAACTCATGCGATTGGTCGCCTCCAAAGGGAGCGTGGCTTTGGACGGGGTGTCTTTGACGCCGTTCGCGGTGACGGGGACCGAGTTCAGCGTGGCGTTCATCCCGCATACGCTCGTCGCCACCAATCTCGGGGCGAAACGTCCAGGGGACGTCCTCAACCTTGAGGTGGATTTGGTGGCCCGTTACCTCGAAAGGCTGCTCGAAACCGGAGCGACGCCCGCATGATGAAGATCGGCGAGACGCCCGGCGGAGCGCCCGAATTGCCCGATCCCAAGCGCAAAATCCGGGACCGCGGGGGGGTCGTTTCCGCCAAGGGAGTCGCCCCGGAGCGCGTCGAGTCGGCGCCCGCCTTTTCGCAGGCGCTTTTTCATGCGACCCAGGCCACCGCGCACCGGGCGTTGGACCAGATCATGGATGAGCTCGCCCGCCAAGGCGAACGGCTGGCCGCCACGCAGAACTTCGAAGAGCTGGAGAAATACAAAGGTCTTGTCTCCGAGTTCCTTAAAAAAGCGACCCAGGGCATCGGAAAGCTGGCCTTCAGCGACGGGGGAGCGCCGGGCCAATCCGCGCGGGTGCATATCCTGCTTAAAAAGGTCGATGCGGGCCTCGAATCGCTGACGCGCGAGGTCTTGTCGAAGCAGTCCACCCCCATCGCCATTCTCGCGCGTTTGGACCAGATTCGCGGGATGCTGCTGGACTTGTACAAGTGAGGGAAAGGCCATGACGTTGAACAGGATCGAAGAAGCGGTCGCCGACATCCGGCGCGGCCGCATGGTCATCGTCGTCGACGACGAGGACCGGGAAAACGAGGGCGACCTCGTCATGGCCGCCGAAAAGGCCACGCCCGAAGCGGTGGCTTTTATGGCGAAGCTCGGCAGGGGGCTGATCTGCGCGCCCATGACCGGGGAACGCCTCGACGCGCTGAAGATCGGGCATATGGTCGGCGAGTCCGACGAGTCCTTCAAGACGGCCTTCACCGTCAGCGTCGACCTCAAGAAAGGGAACACGACGGGTATTTCGGCCCACGACCGTTGCCGGACCCTGCGCGCCTTGGCGGATCCCACGAGCCAATCATCCGATTTTGCCCGACCGGGACATATCTTTCCTTTGCGGTACCGGGAAGGAGGGGTTCTGGTCCGGGCCGGTCACACCGAGGCTGCGGTGGATCTTTGCCGGGCTGCGGGCCTGAAACCCGCCGGCTTCATCTGCGAGATCATGAAGGACGACGGCCATATGGCCCGTTTGAAGGATCTGCTCGCGTTCGCCAAGCGGCATAAGCTGAAAATCGTCAGCATCGCGGACCTCATCCGGCATCGGCGGGCCACGGAAAAGCTGGTTTCCAAGGAAGTCCAAATCCCGTTCCCGACCCGCTGGGGCGAGTTCACGTTGCATCTGTACCGGAGCCACGTCGACGGAAAGCATCACCTGGCCGTCGTGTTGGGAAAGGTGGAGGGCGCCAAGGGCGTGCTGGTGCGCGTCCACAGTGAATGCCTGACCGGGGACGTCTTCGGGAGTCTGCGCTGCGATTGCGGCAGCCAGTTGGACCAGGCGATGCGCCGGATTTCCCAGGAAGGGCGCGGCGTGTTGGTGTATATGCGCCAGGAAGGGCGCGGAATCGGGCTTCCCGCGAAGATTCACGCCTATTACCTGCAGGACCAGGGGTACGATACGGTGGAAGCGAACGTGAAGCTCGGGTTCCAGCCCGACCTCAGGGAATACGGCACCGGCGCCCAGATTCTCAAAGATCTCGGCTTGGGTTCCATCCGGCTGTTGACGAATAATCCCCGAAAGATCGTGGGCTTGGATGCGCATGGGCTGGCGATCGATTCGGTCGAGCCGATCGAAGTCGAGTCCAACCAGGTGAACGAGCGCTATCTGCGCACGAAGCGCGATAAAATGGGGCATCTCCTCAGGAAGCTTCCGGCCGAAAAAAGCCGGACGAAGAAAAAACATGTCTGAAGCCACGCCCGCACTGTCCCTCAAACGCGGCGACGCCAGGGGCCTGAAGGTCCGCATCGTCGTTTCCGAGTTCAACCGCCATGTCACCTCGCGCCTCGTGCGTTCGGCGCAGGCTCGCTTGAAGGCCTTGGGCGGGTTCGAGGCGCCGGTCGACTGGGTCCCGGGCGCGCTCGAGCTTCCTTTGGCCGCCCGCTGGGCCTTGAAGTCGAAACCCGACGCCGTGGTGGCTCTGGGCTGCGTCATTCGGGGAGAGACCAGCCATTATGATCTGGTCTGTCGCGGCGCCCTCGATGGACTGATGCGGGTCAGCTTGGATAGCGCGACGCCCGTGCTTTTTGGCGTGGTCACGGTGGAGAACGAGGCGCAGGCGCTTGCGCGCAGCAATGGCGGACCCAAGGACGCGGGACGGCACGCTTTGGACGCGGCCCTGGCGATGGCGCTCTTGCGTCGCCGGAACGCGGCCACTGCGAAAAGGAGGGCCGCCTAATGGGCCTCCGGCATCGCGGGCGCGAGCTCGCTTTTCAAATCCTTTTCCAGATCGACCAAACCGGCGACAAGGTCAACGCGGTCATCGCCCGCTTCGAGGAAATGCGGCGGGCGAACGCGGCCGCCGCGGAATTCGCCGAATCGTTGGCGGTAGGCGCGTTTTCGGAGCAAGAAGGCCTCGACGCGCTGATCGAAGGGGCGGCGGAAAATTGGAAGCTCGAACGCTTGATGAGCGTCGATCGGGCGCTCTTGCGCCTGGGGGCTTTTGAATTGGCCCGCCGGAGCGAGATTCCGGTGGAAGTCGTCATCGACGAATGCGTGGAATTGGCGAAAATCTACGGTTCCGACGAATCGGGCGGCTTCGTCAACGGAGTGCTGGACCAATTGGCCAAAAAGCTCCGGCCCCAAGCGGCGGCGGAAACGCCGGCGCAGGCTCCTGAAAAGGGTTGAGCGGTGCTGAGGCCGTGGGTTCCACTGATCGCGGTGGTTTTATTGACGGCGATCGCGTGGCAGCTGGGGTCCGAAGTCGTGGCGGCACTGGGAGGGGCGCTCCTCGGGTTGGCTTTGCTTTCGGAAGCGTTCGCCCGTTTGGCGCCTCTAAAGGAAGCTTGGACCCAACGGCGCCGCAAACAGGCCCTGCACGCCCGGATGCAAAAGCTCGATTGGTCGGTCATCGACAATAGCATGGCTTCGGAACGAGTCCGCCGGGACTGTGAGCGGTCGGAGACTTTAGGCGTTTGTACGGGCATGGAGTGCCTTGTCTACAAGAACTGCACTTTTAATATAAAAAAGCCGCTGCCATGAGCCTCAAAGGATTGACGAAGACGTGAGGACCAGTTATTATCTTTCGACACTGTGTTTCGAAATGGAGGGTCCGTTTTGAAAAAGACTCTTTTAATCGCGGTTTTACAGGTTGCGGCATGGCCTTGTTTGGCCGCCGCCGGGGATCTTTCTTCGATCGCGCAAGGACCTGATCCTTTGGCGATTTCGGCGCTCTCGAGCGGGCCCAATCTGGCGGCTGCGAACGCGCCCAACCAATCGTCGGAACGCAATATCGGCGATGAAGAAATGCAACCCAAAGAGCCCTATTTGGCGACCATGTATTCGGTCTTGCCGGGCGTACTCATCCACGGAACGGGTAATTTTTACGCCGGGGATTATCAGTTCGGCACCAAAATGTTGGTGATGGAAATTTTAGGCGGAGCGATGTCGCTGTGGGGGTATAACCTCATCCATCAGCCGGGCAACTGGGGCCCCTATTTCGGGAACGAGGAGCCGCAAGCGGGGTACTGGATTAAAGCGGCCGGCGTAGGGCTTTTGGCGGTTTCCTGGGTGGGGGATGTGGCGACGGCGGCGGACGCTGCCGACACCTGGAATAAAGACCACCAATTGGAATTTCAAATGGATTCTATGAATGGAACCGGAGCGCGTCTTAGCTTGTCGGCCAAATTCTAGAAATGATCCTTTAAGGCCGACCTCGCAAGGGTCGGCCTTACTTTTTTGGATGGCCGGTGCCACTTGACGGAGCGAGGGCCGGTCGCTACAATGCCGAAGAATCCGGATCTCTAACGATTTTCCGTTTTCGGGACCTTTAGGACAGAGAATCCGTCCTTATAGTCATGCGGACCAACAGCAAGGTCCTTCCAAGGAGGAAGTGGATGAGCAAGCTGAAAAATTCGCTAGTGCCGGTCGTTGCGGCGGTTGCAGTCGTCGCGATAGCGGCTGGATGCGCCAAGCGCCAGCAACAAGCACCGGTGGCGACACCGGTTCCGGCGCAGCTGGAAACCTCTTTCGCCAAACCGACACCGGTTCCCACTCCCGTTCCGCCCTTGCCGACCCCGGAACCGACTCCGAAGCGCAATAGCTACGTTGTGAAGGACGGAGACACCTTGTGGTCCATTGCGGGCCTGACGCAGGTCCAAGGGGACAACTTCCGCTGGCCCCTTTTGTTCAAAGCGAATCGCGATCAGATCATCGATCCCGACCTTATCGAACCGGATCAGGATCTGACGTGGAAGCCCAGCTACACTTCCGACGAAGTCGCCGACGCTAAGCAAAAAGCGGGGGACACTCCGCCTTACGTGCCGCACAACAAGCCGCGTAAGCTGCTCCCGTTGAAATACTAAAAGATCTTCATCCCTGAAGGAGACGCGTTTTATGCAAAAGTCCTTTGTCGCAGCGGCCGCTTTGGCCGCGTTTGTCGCCGTGGGTTGCGCCGAGAATAAGCCCGCTCCCCAGGCGGTCGCGAGTCCGACCCCTGTGGTTGAGAAGGCGAAGGCGGTGGCGGTTTCAAGCTACGTCGTCAAGAAGGGCGACAGCCTTTGGAAGATCGCCGGCAGCGAAAAAGTGATGGGCGATCCCTTCCGCTGGCCCTTGTTGTTCAAAGAAAACCGCGATCAAATCCAGGATCCCGATTTTATCGAGCCGAATGCGGACCTGAGCTTTAAGGTCACCTACACGGCTGATGAAATCGCGGACGCGGTCCAGAAAGCCAAGGAGACGCCTAAGTTCGTCCCCCGCAAGCACCCCCGCAAGGTGCTGCCGATCCAGTACTGAAATCCCGTAAGGTCTCGACGGGGAAGCGGTCCGTTCACGCGGGACCTTCCTCGGAATTGAGCGGCTCCTTCGACGCACGCCCCCACCGGGCGGGCGGGGGGGAGCCGCTTTATTTTCCGAGCGAGGTGCGCGTTCTCGGCAGGGCGGCTGGGCACGGTGCCCCTCGGAAGGCGATCGTCGGGCTGATCTCCACCTTGACCGCGGCCCTGGGGTATCCCGGAGCGGGAGTCACCCTGTGTCTGGTCTCCCCGGCGCGGAGTTTAGTTTTGAACCGGGATTTTCGCGGAGAGGATCACGCGACGGACGTGATCTCCTTTCCGGCCCAGGAGGGGCTGGTTCCCGAGGGTTTCTCCGGGTATCTCGGCGATCTCGCTTTTTGCCCCCAGATCGCCTGGGAACGCAAGGGACGTTTCGAGAAAGATTTCGGCGGCGAAGCCGCTTTTCTCGTGTTGCACGGGCTCCTTCATTTGAGCGGCCGGCACCACGACACCCCTGCCCAGGAACGCGCCCTTTGGCGTTTAAGCGCGCGATTGCATCCCGCGAGCGTTCCTTTCAGGAGTGAACTGGGGCGCTTGGCGCCCACCCCCCAAAGATGATTCCCGGCCTATTGCTCCCTCTCGAATTCCTGCTGATCGCGCTCTTGTTTTTTTTCAACGCGGCGGTGTGCGCGGCTGAAATTTCCTTGGCTGGAATTTCAAGGGCCAAGGTGGCGGAGCTGGCCCAAAGGCATCCGGACGCGGCAGCCGCCCTGGAGCTTTGGCGGGACGCGCCGAGCCAGATTCTCACCACTTTGCTGGTCTGTTCGAATTTGGCGGTGGTGGCGCTCTCGACCGTGGCCGCGTTCGTCGCCGAGCAGTTGAACGCGGGGTTTTCCCAGCCGGCCTGGGCGGTGTCCATCGCATCGGCGGTCGTATCCTTGGTGGTGGTTCTTTTCAGCGAAATCACCCCGAAAGTGGTGGCGAAACGCAATCCTGAACGCGCGGCCCTGCTCACCCGACCGGTCTGGTACGGCTTGGAACGTATTTTAGGCCCTTTGATCCGGCAGCTGGTGCGTTTCATAGGATGGTTGACCGCGTCCTTGGGCGGAGGCAGGAGCGATGGCCTGCCGACCGTGACCGAAGAGGAACTCGTCCAGATGGTGGACGAAGGCACCAAGGCTGGGGCGCTGGAGCCCGACGAAAGCGCGATGATCCAGTCGGTGATCGCTTTTGGGGATATCCTGGTCCGGGAAGTGATGATCCCGCGTACGCGGCTGGACGCGCTTCCGTCCAAGGCGAGCGTGGACGAATGTCTCGATAAATTCATCGACACCGGGTTCACGCGGTTGCCGGTCTATGAAGGCGATATCGACCATATCATCGGGTTGGTCTACGCCAAGGATTTTCTGGCCGTGATGCGGGAAAGGAACCTGATCATCCTGCAGGACGTGCTTCGGCCGGCTTTCTTCGTTCCCGAGACCAAGAAGGTCGACGAACTGCTGAAGGAATTCCGCAAGGGGCGCATCCACTTGGCGGTTGTCGTCGACGAATACGGTGGAACGGCGGGGATCGTCACCTTGGAAGATCTTGTCGAGGAGATCGTCGGGGAAATCCGCGACGAATACGACACCGAAGCCGGCCCGATCCGGGCCAAAGGTCCGGGGGTTTGGGAGTTGGACGGCCAAGCGCGCCTGGCGGATGTCGCCGGCGAGACGGGGCTGGATTTTCCGGACGAAGGCGAGGCCACCACCGTGGGGGGCTTCGTGGCCGAACATCTCGGCAAGATACCGCAGAAAGGCGTGCGCATGGAATGGAAAGGCCACACATTTGAGGTGACGGAAGCCTCGGCCCGACAGGTGATGCGGGTGGCGCTACGCCAGCTCGTCAAAGGCGAGCAGTGACCGCGCCCGCCTTCCGATCGGGGATCGTGGCGTTGGTGGGTCCACCCAACGCCGGTAAAAGCACCCTTTTAAACGCCCTCTTGGGCCAGAAACTGGCGATCGTGGCGCCCCGGCCCCAAACGACCCGGCGCCTGTTGCGGGGGGTCCTGGAGCTTCCTGGCGCCCAGGCGGTGATCGTCGATACACCCGGGCTGCTGGCGGGGAGCAACGCCCTTGAATGGGGGATGCGCGAGCAGGCCATCGGCGCGCTTAAGGACGCCGATTTGATCCTGGCTTTGGTGTCGGCGGACACCACCAGCGCCTGGTCGGCGGCGGGGGCGCCGCGTTTGCCCAAAGATCGGACCGTGGTGGTGGTCACCAAGTCCGACGCAGGGGCTTCAGGCGCGGCCGCCATGTTGGGCCGGGAAGCCGCCCAGCATTTCGGCTTGGACGTGAGCGTCCAGGTTTCCGCGTTGAAACGTCGCGGCTTGGATGCGCTCAAAGAATTGATCTTAGAGCGCCTGCCCGAGGGACATCCGCTGTTCGACGAAGACCAGCTCACCGACACGACGCTTCGGGAGTCCGCCGCGGAAATCATCCGGGAAAAGGCCCTTCTGCTGTGCCGCGACGAGGTGCCCCACGCCGTCGCTGTGGGCGTGGACCAATACAAGGAAAGGCCGGATGGTCTCCACGAAATCCACGCCACGCTCTACGTCGAGCGGGAGAGCCAAAAGGCCATTGTCATCGGAAGCGGGGGAGCCCGGCTCAAGGACATCGGGACCCGGGCCCGCACCGATATAGAACGTCTCGCCGGCGCCAAAGTATTCCTGAAACTTTGGGTGAAAGTTTCCAAGGACTGGAAGCATAACAACGCGTTCCTCAAGGAGCTGGGCTATCCCAGCGGAAAGAAGCCGCATGTCCGTCCGCCCCGATAACGGCAAAGCCACCGTTCCCGAGCCTGGAACGAACGAACGCCCTCAGGTGCTGCTCCCTTATCCCATCGGTTGGTGGCGGGCGGTCTGCTACGTCTTGGCCTTGTGCGTCCCGACCGCGGGTTTCGCCTTTGGTCTGCTGTATTGGAACGGCCCCGATCGGAGGAGCCGGCGTTTCAGCCGGTGGTGTTTGGTGCTCGGCCTCGCGGGGTGGGTGTTCGGCTCCTTGGGCCAGGCGTTTTGGTCCGGATTTGAGGGGGGCGAGGCCGGAATTCGGCCCTGGTAGCCGGTGAACAGCGCCTACACCACCCAGGCGTTGCTCCTGAAAGCGACGGACCGTGGGGAAGACGACCGCTGGGTGTCCTTGCTCACGCCGGACCATGGACGCGTCGCTGCGTTGGCCAAAAAGGCCCGGGGATCACGGCGTCGTTTCGCCGGAACGCTTCAGCCTTTTTGCATGTTTGAAGCGGTCCTCCGCCCTCGGGGCGGGGGGCTTTGTTTTTTGGAGGGGGCGGCGCCGAAGGAGTTCCCCCTCGGAAACGCTCCGGAATGGGAAGGCTTGGCTTCCGGTTGGCTTTTTTTGGAATTGGCGGAATTGTTGTGCGCTCCGGGAGAGCCGCAACCCCTGTTTTTTGAGCTCGTATTGGGCGGATTGCGTCGTTTGGGGATGGGCGCTGAAGCGCCTTCCGCCGTGCGTTTGTCGGTGATTTGGGGCGCTTTGGAGCTGGAAGGCTGGGCACCGGATCCGGGCGTTTGCCGCGGCTGTGGGGACCCAGGGCCGTGGCTGAACGTGGCGTTGGACGCGGGAAGGGGCGGCCTTTTGTGCCCGACGTGCCGAGGCGCAGGGCCCGGTGCCGTGCCCGGGGAGGCCTTGGGCATATGGCGGCGGGCTTCCAGTGGCCTGCCTTTGGGCGTGGTTCCGGCCCCGGCGGAGGAGGCCATTCTCCGTTGGCTCGAATACCATATCGGTAAGCCCTTGCGCACTCCGGCGATGTTCCGGGGAGGGCCGCTTTGATCCAAACGATCGGACTTAAAAAAAGTTTCGGCTCCTTTGAGGCGCTCCGCGGCCTCGATGTGGAGGTCCCGGCCGGGTGCGTCTACGGGTTCCTGGGGCCGAACGGGGCCGGCAAGACAACGACCATTCGCATGCTGACCGGCCTGCTGAAGCCGACTTCGGGCCGGATTCTCGTCTGCGGAGTGGATTTGGGCCGGGAACCGCGTCGGGCGAAGGCCTTGATGGGTTATGTCCCGGATCGGCCCGAACTCCCGGGGGAATTGAGCGCCCGGGAACTGCTCCGCTTGGTGGCAGGATTGCACGGCTTGGATCGTCAAGATGCCCAACGGGCGACGGGACTTTTGGAGGCTTTTGAACTGGCGCCCTTCGCCGACGAGGCGATCGGCGGCTTCAGCCACGGAATGCGGCAGAAATTGGCCCTGGCATGCGCCTTGTTGCCGCGGCCCAAAGTCTTGATTTTGGACGAACCGATGGTGGGGCTCGATCCCCAGGGTAGCCGCCAAGTGAAGGATTTGCTTCGGCGGCTCGCCGCCCGCGGCTTGACCGTATTTTTGTCGATCCATTCCCTGGAAATCGCCGAAACTTTGTGCGATCGGATCGCGATCCTTGCCGATGGGGCGCTCGTTTCGGAAGGCACGCCCGATGAATTGAAGGTTCGTTTCGGCGAGGCCGGCCTGGAACGGGCGTTTTTGCGGCTGACCGGGGCGGAACGGGGAGTGGCGGACGACCTGCTTTTTGGGGATAGGCGTGCCTGACCGGTCGGAGGTGTGGGCCCGCCGGGACAGCCTCTCGCGTTCCCTGGAGGCTTGGGCGCTGTTGACCTGGGGGCCGATCCGCAGGCGTCTTCGCTCCTTCGGCGCTAAGGAAATGGCCCGCCTGGCGGCTTTTGCGGCTTTGGGTCTTCTTTTTGTCTCGGCGGAATACGGCGCTTTGAAGGCCGGCGCGGCCTATGTCTGGTCCCGGCCCGAACTGGGACCGGTTTTGGGCGAGCGGCTGTTGTGCGCGGCCTTCGGGGTGCTCTTTCTTTTCGGGGTCTTTTCCGCCGCCGCGGCGTTCGCGGGGCGTTTGGCGTCCGCCCCGGACGCGGCATTTTGGGTGGCCGGGCCCGCAGATCCAGCGACCCACTTCCGGGTTCGCGTTCTCCAGACCGGCGCTTCCTTGTTCGGAGCTTGGGCCTTGGTTTGGGCGCCCCTGGTGATGGCCTTGCGGGCGGCCTGGAGCTCGGGAATGGCGTTCCTATTCTGGGGCTTTTTGGTGACCCTCCCGATCCTGGCCTTGGCCCTGGCGCTCGGTTCCGCCTGCGCTTGCGTGGCGCTTCGGATGCTGTCGCCCAGGCGTTTGAGGGCGGGAATGGCCGGTTTAAGCGCGTTTGGGGTCGTCGCTTGCCTGTTGGCGTTGCGGGCTTTGGGGCCGGAACGCCTGGCGGATCCGGAAAGGGCGCGTTCCGCGGCCGAATATTTGGCCGGTCTCCCCGCCTTGGATCCTCCGTGGTGGCCGGGAACCTGGGCGGGGAAGGCTCTGGCGGAGGGAGCGGCGGCTCCGGCCTCCGCTTTGGCTTGGTGGCTGCTGGCGGTCGCGGCGGCGGGGGCGGCTTTGTGGTCGCTGGACGCGCTGGCCTCCGCTGAGGCCCATGATCTGTGGGCGCGCTGGAGTTCGGGCGCCGAGCGCGTTCGCGGCGCCGGGGGAAGCGCATTCCAAGGGAGCGCCCGTTCGGCGTTTGGTCTGCTTTTGGAAATGGAGTGGATTCGCCTGCGGAGGGCGCCCGGGTTCGGCGTCCAGGTCCTCCTGATGGCGGGCTTGACGTCCTTGTTCGCGCTGAGCCTGGCGCGGCTCCCTTTTGGGAACGACCAAAGCTTGAAAGAATGGCTGTTTTTGCCGGTGTGCGGCACGGCCCAATGGATCCTGGTCGCGGCGGGAGCACGTTTCGTCTTTCCAGGACCCAGCCTGGAGGCCTCCCGCTCTTGGCTCACGCGCCTTTCGCCCGCACCCCTAAAGACGGAATTGGCGGCGCGCGCCGTTTTGGGAATCCTGGTCTTGGGCGTTCCCGCGCTGGCGTTGGCCGTCGCCGTGGCGCGCTCGCTTAGCCCGGGCCCCGTGGCCTTGGCCCTCGAATTCTGGATTTTCGCGGAGTCGACGGTTTTCTTGGCCTGCTTTTTTGCGGGTCTAGGAACGGCCTGGACCCGCGGCGGGACGAGGCGCGCTGAAGAGATATTGGGTTCTACCGAAGGCGTTTTAGCGATGATGGCCGGCATCGCGTTGGTGGTTTGTTCGGATTTGGGCGTCCTTCCCGCATTGAGGGAAGCCGCGGTGCGGACGCATCAAGCGTCCGCGCGAATCCACCTCGGGGCGGCGGGAGCCGCCTTGGCGCTTTCGGCGCTGCTGCAGGCCGGGGCGGTCGTTTGGGCCTGGGGTAAAGGCTTGAAGCGGATCGACGCGGGCGAGTGAACTCTAAGGCTAAGGGACGAGGACGGTCAGCGCACCGGGTTGGATAAGTACCTCCACGGGAGTCGTCCCTCCGGGTTCGCCGTCCATATGCACCGCCAGTTCATGGTCCTCAAGGGATTCGATGCGGACCCCGGCGCAGCGGTGGAACTGCGCTCCGACCAAGGCCTTGCGGGTGAAAAGCCTGCGGAAATTCCGGAGAAAAGCCCAAGGGCTCAGGGCGGGAACGCAAACGACGTCCAGGCTTCCGTCATCGGCGCGCGCCGTCGGGGCGATGGTGGCACCGAATCCGTATTGGGGAGAGTTGGCCACGGCGACCATGAGATAACGGCCCTCCAACACCCGGCCGCCGTCGAGGGTGAGGCGCAGGGCCTGGGGCCGCAGGCGCGTGAGGCAGCGGATTCCGGCGGCCAAATAGCGTAGAAACCCGCTCACCCGGTTGAGCCAGCGCAGACGGTTGGCGTCGGCGGCGATCCACGCGTCGTAGCCGATCCCAAGCATATTGGCGTAGCCCCCATTCCCCGCTTGGGCGAAGTCCATTTTCGCGGTGCGGCCCAGGGCGACCACCGCGCAGGCGCCGCGCGGATCGAGAGGAATGCCCAGGGCACGGGCGTAGCCGTTTCCGGTGCCGGCCGGGATGAGCCCGAGGCGGCAGGGCCTCCCGGCCAGAGCCTGGGCGGCCTGGTTCAAGGTGCCGTCGCCTCCCACGGCGACCACCGCCCAGGCCCCGGATTCCGCGGCGTCGCGGGCGGAAGGCCGGATCTCGCGCCAATCGGTGAGCACCCGGAATTCAAGATCCCATTCGGACCCCGGAAAAATCTCCGGCGCGAAACGGCGCACTTTGGTGGCCGCGCGTTGGCCGGCTCCGGGGTTGATCAAAAAAAGGACGCGCTTTTTCATGGGAGGAAGTGTGGCCGAAGAGGAGGTTCTCGAGGAACACGAATGCTCGGTCGCCGAGTATCTGGCCCAATTCGATTCGGATGCTCCGGATCACGCGTGGGTGCGGGCCCGTTCGGAAAACTGGGTTCGCGTCGTGGTGCGCAGGGTAAGGGTCGGCGCGGCGGACTTCGAGGACACCGAAGTGTTCGAAAAGTCCGGGAGCTCCTACACGGTCCGAGTGCGGCTGGACGCCTAAGCGGCGTCCAGGGCGACCTTGGCGGGGCGCGTCACCCGTCTAAAACCCGTTCGCCCCGTTGGCGTTGTACCCATCGGTCGGCGCTTTCGGCGAAGGCATCGGTGCCGCTGCAGGCGCGCTCGTTTGGGCGGCGGGAGTGGCGGACGCCGCCGTCGCCGTCGAGCCCGCCATTTCGCTCTCATAGAATTGGTTCATGCTCGGGGGGGCGGCGTTCCCCTCGACGGCCTGGACTTCGGTCCCGGCGACGAAGGCTTCCTCGATCACCCGTTTGCAGCCATGTTCGGGCGCTTTGCCGGTTTCCGCGCAGATGCGGGCGAATTTGACTCCGGAGGGCACCGGGAAAGGCCTGTCCGGAGTCCCCTGGAGCGCGTTATTCATGAAATCGGCCCAGACGGGCGCGGCGATCGCTCCGCCGGTCAGCAGGCGTCCGATACGGCGCCTTTGGTCGTAGCCGAACCAGCAGCCCGCCACCAAATCCGGCGTGTAACCGATGAACCAGGCGTCGGAAAAGTCGCTGGTGGTCCCGGTTTTTCCGGCGGCGATGCGGGTGAAGAGCTTTTCGGTCCGCAGGTTGCTGGCCGTGCCCCGTTCGATCACGTCCTGAAGCATGCTGGTGACGACGTAGGCGACCGCAGGCTTGAGCACTTCCTCGGCGTGGGGGACGTTCTCCTCCAGGAGTTTTCCCGAAGCGTCGCGCACGCTCAGGATGGAAACGGGTTCGATGCGCACCCCTTGGTTCGCCAAGGTGCAATACCCGTTGACCAATTCCAACAGATTGACTTCGCTGGTCCCTAAGGCGAGCGAAAGATCCCGGTTCAGGGTCGAAGTGATGCCCATTTTGTAGGCCGTATTGACCGCGTTCGGGATCCCCACTTTGTCGAGAAGTTTAACCGCCATCACGTTCCTGGATTCGTACAGGCCTTGTCGCAGGGTGACCGGGCCCAAGAACATTTTGTCGAAGTTTTCCGGTTTCCAGGTCGGTTCGCCGTGGACGTCGTTGTACGTGATCGGCGAGTCGTCGAGCGTGTCGGCCGGGGTGAAGCCGTTTTCGATGGCCGTCGTGTAGACGAAGGGCTTGAACGCCGAGCCGGGTTGCCGTTGGGCCTGGACCGCGCGGTTGAATTGCGAAGAGCGGAAGTCGCGACCGCCCACCATGGCGCGGATATGGCCATTCTTTGGATCCATGGCCAAAAACGCCAACTGCAACGTGGGCTTGTCGGCGAGGCCGAATTCGCTGTCCAGATAGGGGGCGGCTTTCAGGTCGGCGGCGTGGGCGCCTTTTTCGGCGGCCCGTTGGGCGAAATCCTGGATTTTTAGATCCAAGGTCGTATAGACCGATAGTCCGCCTTTATAGACGGCGTTGGTCCCGTAGGTCGCCTCCAATTGCTGGCGGACGTAGTCGACGAAATAGGCGGCGACCACGGGGTCGGCATGGAACACCGCGATGGGTTCGGCGAGCGCCGCGTCGTATTCCTGCTGGGAGATCATATGCTCTTCCAGCATGCAATTGAGGGCGGTATCGCGCCGGAATTTAGCCTGTTTGGGGTCGTCGATCGGGTTGTTCAGGTTCGGGGACCGGGGGATGCCGGCCAGCAGGGCGCATTCGCCCAAGGACAGTTCGCCAACGTGTTTGCCGAAATAGGTCCGCGATGCCGCCTCGACGCCGTAGGCTCCGTTTCCAAAGAACACCTGGTTCAGGTACATTTCCAGGATTTCCTGTTTCGTGAAATGCCGTTCAATCTGGAAAGCGAGCAGCATTTCCTTGACCTTTCGGGAAAACCGTCTTTCCCGGGTCAGGAACAGGTTTTTGGCGAGTTGTTGCGTCAAGGTGGACGCGCCTTCCGTGAAGTGGCCGGTCTTGAGGTCGACGGCGGCCGCCCGCAGGATGCCCACGGGATCGATGCCCCAATGGCTGTAAAAGTGGCGGTCTTCCAACGCGATCAGCGCGTTGACCAGGTTTTTGGGGGTTTGATCCAGATGGATAAGGGTGCGATTTTCAATGGCAAGTTGGGTGATCAATTGGCCGTTGATGTCGTAAATTTTGGTGGCCAAGCTCGGCGACAGGTTATCCGGGCCCGGTACGACTGGAAGATCCTGCATGAAAGCCATCCCGACACCCAGCAGGGCGCCGAGGATGAGGAAGCTTCCCAGCAGCGTGGCCGCGGCGAACTTACGCCAACGGGGCCAGCTTCTCCAGTTGCGCAATTCCAGGAGGGAAGAATCTTTGCCGTCACCAGGGGGCGGCGGGGTCGGTCGGGAGGGCTGCTTCGGGTTCATGATCCGTCAGAGAAGGGCCGCAAAACGCTCGATTATAACACCGGCTTTTCCGGGAGATAAGGATCGAATGCCTTGGAATCTGACATAAAGTTGACAAAAATAGCTTGTCAGGTGTGGTGCTCTATGCGTTAATCGTGGCGGGTTTATTGGCATTTATTTTGGGAGATTTCCCATTGGAAAAGCTTGTCGGCATTGGCGCAGCGGCAAAATTGACGGGACTTTCGGAACGGACCCTTCGGTACTGGGAATCCTTGGGGTTGATTTTGCCGTCCCGGATGCCTTCCGGACATCGTAAGTACACCAAATCGAATATCAAGAAAATCATTCAATTGAAGGAAACCCTGGAAAAGAACAATCTCCGGATCAACGATTTGGTGACTTCTTCAGCTTTTCTCCTGGATGAAGGCCTCAAAAGCAAGGTCCAGGATCCCCAATCGTTCAACGTGAAGGGGCCGGGAGATCAGTTTTACGCCGACGCAAAGAAAAATATGCGTTTGCAGCCCGTTTCCGGGCTCCCCGACAATTTTTTTATTCAGCAGGAGATCGAGCGTCGATTGGAGGAAGGGGAAAAGGTCGCCGTCATTTACGCGGATCTCGAGGGCTTTCGGAACTACAACCAGCATTATGGCTATCAGCGCGGGGATAAGGTTCTCAAGTTTTTGGCCTTATTGCTGTACGACAAGTTGAGGGAATTAGGGAATCCTTCGGATTTCGCCGGGCATTTGGGCTCGGACGATTTCGTGTTGTTGACGTCACCGGACAAGTTTCGCCCGGTCTGCGGAGAGATCATCCGTTCGTTTGACCGTTTGGTGCTCCAGCACTACGATAAAGAAGACCGGGATGAGGGACGCATCCTGAATAAGAATCGCCGTGGCGAAGAAGTCTCTTTCCCGATCATGTCCATCACCTTGTCGGTCATCACCAACGAACAGCGTGATTTGAGCCACTTTGTGCAAATCAACGACATCGCCTGGGAGCTCAAACAATACGCTTCGACCTTCAAGCGCAGCGAAATGGTGGTTGACCGCAGAACCCATTGAATTAAACTTGACGTTTTTCCCTTGGGTATGCTATTTTTTTCGGCCCTATCATCCCGGTCTTTTTGGGGGACGATAGGTGGGTATGCCGCGATAGCTCAGTTGGTAGAGCATTCGCCTGAAGAGCGAAGTGTCGGCGGTTCGACTCCGTCTCGCGGCACCATCTTTTTAACACCAGCGTCGTCGGTTCAGTCGGCGGCGGATCCTTCGGCCCGAAAACCAGCGTTTTTAGGCCGTGCCGAGGTAGCTCAGCTGGTAGAGCAGTCGATTCGTAATCGACAGGTCGTCGGTTCAACCCCGATCCTCGGCTAAGATTTCATTCCGCCCCTTGTAGCGGGCGGGAGCATGAGGGAATACATGGCCACAGCGATTCGCCTTCTCCGCACGGGCACGACCAAGCGCCCTTTCTACCGTCTAGTCGTCATCGACCAAGCCCGCGCCAACAAGGGCGCCATCATCGAAAACCTGGGCGCGGTTCCGGTGCTCAAGGCGGGTGATCTGCCGCAGCTCAACGCGGAGCGGGTGAAGCATTGGGTGAGCACGGGTTCCATCGTCAGCGAATCGGCCAAGACGGTCCTTAAAAAGACCGGGCTGTATATCGCCCCGCCTGCGACCAAGCCCAAGAAAAAGAAGGCTGCGGCCGTCAAGCCCGCCGCTAAGCCTGCGAAGGCCAAGAAGGCGTCGTGAAAGAACTGGTGACGCTTTTGTGCCGCGGTTTGGGGGTATCCGAAGCCGAGGTGCGCATCGAGCGTGAATCGGAACAGGACGGCGAAGTGACGCTGGAGATCAGCGCGCCGGCGGCGGTGGTTCGGCTTTTGGACGGTCGGGACCATCGGACCGCCAAAGCGGTCCGCCAAGTCTTATCGGCGGCTGCGTCGGCCCGGCAAAAACGGTACCATTTGGTGGCCCGGGCGCGGGATTAAGGTTCAGGCCGTGCGCTTTGTGGTGGTGACGCTTTTTCCCGAGTCGTTGCCTTCGCCGCTGAACAGCAGTATGCTGGGCCAAGCCCAAAAAAAAGGCCTTTTCCGTTGGGAAGCTCTGGATCTTCGGGGATTCTGTCCCGGGAAGCATGCCAGCGCGGACGACCATCCCTTTGGCGGAGGCGCCGGAATGGTGTTGCGGGCCCAGCCGGTGTTGGAGGCTTTGGCGACAGCCAGGGCGGCCCTGCCCGGAGCCAAGGTCTTGCATTTGAGCCCCCGGGGCCGGCGTTTGGACGCCCGCTATGCCCGAGAGCTGGCGGAAGCGGAAAACCTGATCCTGCTGTGCAGCCATTATGAAGGTCTCGACGAACGGGCCTTGGCTGCGGTGGACGGGGAAGTCAGCATCGGGGACGTGGTGCTGAGCGGCGGGGAACTCGCGGCCTGCGTCTTGATCGATTCGGTCGTGCGTTTCGTGCCCGGAGTGTTAGGAAACGGGACTTCGGCGCAAGACGAAAGCTTCGAGGGTGGGTTGCTGGAATATCCCCAGTACACCCGCCCGGCTCAGGCGGCTTTCGGGGACGTTCCCGAAGTGCTTCTGAGCGGAAATCACGCGGCGATTGCGGCGTGGAGGCGGCAACAAAGCCTGAAAATAACCTATGAACGGCGTCCCGACCTCCTCGCGAGGGCGGAGCTCAATCCGAAGGACCGGGCCTTTTTGCGCGGCCTCGGGTGGACGGACGGCGCTCAAGATCACCGGTAACAACGTTGAAAGGGGAAGTCATGAAAGGTCTGCAGGCGATTCTCCACCAGGTGGAGTCCAAATTTCTGAAGGGCGAGAAGTACGACTTCCGCTCGGGCGATTCCGTGAAGGTCCACCTGAAAGTCAAAGAAGGCGAAAAGGAGCGCGTGCAGGTTTTTGAAGGCACCGTGATCGCCCAGGGCAAGGAAGGCACCCGCCAGTTCTTCCGGGTTCGGCGCATCGCCAGCGGCGTGGGTGTGGAACGCGCTTTCCTGTTTAATTCCCCGAATATCGTCAAGATTCAGGTGACCCGCCGTGGCACGGCGACCCGCAGCCGCCTGTATTACTTGAAGGGCAAGTCCGGCAAAGAGGCCCGTATCGCTGAGGCCCGCTACGAAGAAGTCAAGGCGCCGGAGGCGCCTAAAGCGCCCGAAGCGGTCGCCGGAAAGTAAGTGGCCCGCGATCTTCGCACAAAGCAAAACGCCGCCCCGGACTGGGCGGCGTTTTCGTTTTCAGGGCTTGTCGTCGGGGTCGATGAGGTCGGGCGCGGTCCTTTGGCCGGGCCGGTGGCGGCCGGGGCGGTCGTCTTGCCGGATCCGGTTCCTCCGGAATTGGCCGGCTTGGACGACAGTAAAAAGTTGAGCCCGGCGCGCCGGGAGCGTTTGGAACCCTTGATCCGGAAGCATGCGTTGGCTTGGGCGGTGGCTTCCGCTTCGGTCGACGAAATCGAAGCTTTGAATATCCTGAAGGCGACCCACCTGGCCATGCGGCGGGCGGTGGCCTGCTTGGGGCTGGAAGTCGCGGGAGCCTTGGTGGATGGGAATTCCGACCCAGGCTTGGGGGTGGAAACCAGGTTGATCATCGGCGGAGATGCCCTCGTCCCGTGCATTTCGGCGGCATCGATCGTGGCGAAAGTGGCCAGGGATCGTTGGATGCTCGGCCTGGATCGGCTCTATCCGGGATACGGTTTCGCCGGCCATAAGGGTTATGGCGGGTCCGCAGCCCACCGGGACGCGATCCTGCGCCTGGGGCCGAGTCCGGTGCATCGGCCCAGTTTTTTGAGGAATTTGTTGGCGGGGCGTCCGTGACCGCCGCGCGCCGAGACCTCGGAAAATGGGGGGAGGAGATCGCGGCGCGCCATCTCGAATCCAAGGGCTACAGGATTCTCGGGCGCAATGTGCGCACCTTGCGCGGCGAAATTGACGTGCTTGCCCGGGCGGGGGAGATCCTCGTGTTCGTCGAAGTCAAGACGGGCGCGCGTTCCCAAAGCGGGAGTCATCCCGCCGAAAACGTCCATGCCCAAAAGCGGCGGCGTTTGACGCACGCCGCCGAGGCGTACCTGGCCGGCTTGGGGCGTGTTCCCGAGTGCCGTTTTGACGTCGTGACGGTGATCCGCGAGCCGGTGCCGCAGGTGGAGCATTTTATCGGAGCGTTTGAAGCCCAAGCTTGAAGTCGGAGGCATCTTTCGGAGGGAGCGATGCGCGGGAGCGGGGACAATCTGGAGCGCTGTGCCGAACCGCCGATGCGGGAATGGCCGGACGCTGAAAAGCCGCGGGAGCGCTTGGCGGCCTTGGGCGCGCGGCGCCTGACGGAAGCGGAATTGCTGGCGTTGATCCTGCGCACGGGCGGAGCGGGCCTCGGACCTTTGGGTTTGGCGCATCGGCTCCAGGCTTTGGCCGCGGAGCGGGGCGGCTTTCGGGCCTTGGGCCTGGAAGATTTGACCGGGATTTCGGGAATGGGCAAAGCCAAAGCCTCAGCCGTGCTGGCGGCCTTGGAATGGGGGACTAGGCCCGCGCCTTCGCGGCCCCTTTTGGACGGTCCTAAGGCCGCCTGCGACGAAATTCGGGCACTTTTAGGGGGCTTGCCCCAGGAACATGTCGCGGTGATCGCCTTGGATGCGCGTCGGAAAATTTTGGCGCGGGAATGGGTCAGTCAGGGGACCTTGACCCAAAGTTTGGCGCATCCGCGCGAGATTTTTCGGGCGGCGGTCAAGCTTTCGGCGGCGGCGGTCGTCGTCGGCCACAACCATCCTTCCGGGGATCCGTCGCCCAGCCCCGATGATTTCGCGTTGACCCGGCGGCTTCGGGAGGCCGCCGAAATATTGGGGATTCCCCTCTTGGATCACGTGATCGTGACGGCCTCGGGCGGATACAGCTTCGCGCAGGAAGGCTGGCCCGGGATGGGGGCGCAGAAAAACCCGTAATTCCAGGCTTTTTTTAGTTTGTTCCGGCGTCGCCGCCGGGGTGGGGCTAGAATTAAAAGGGGAGCAAGGTCCGGCGGGAGTGTGTTATGCTGAACCGCTTCCGTGAAAAACGCTTGACAATATCGAACGCCGCGTTTGATTCGTGGCGCCCTTTCGCCCGCAGGAGACTATGTTCAAGATCGGAGCTTCATCCAAAAAGAAAAAAGCCGGTGAAAGCGCCGCGCCCAAGGCCAAACGTCCGTCCCGTGGCGGCGCGGCCAAGCCGGAAAAAGCCCCGGCCAAGAGCCCTGCAAAGGCCTTCGGGCGTCCGGAGGCGAAAGCCACAAAGGCTTCCGCAAGCGCCAAAATCAAGGGTTTGCGTAAACCGGCGCCTCGTCCGCCGGCCGCCCTTGGAATCGGAGCCGTGGAAAACGATCTGCCCATCGCCGAAGTGCGAAGCATCGGGATCGTCGCCGCGGAAGCGGCGCGGGATAAGAAGGCCTTCGATATCGTGGTGCTGGATGTCCGCGAAATTTCCGGATTGTGCGATGAAATGGTGGTGGTCTCCGCCCGTTCCACGACCCACCTTTCCGCCGTCTGCGATGCCATCGAGGAAAATTTAAGTAAAATTGGAGAAAAAACCATCCATTCCGACGGTCGGCACGCGGCGGAACCAGACTGGGTATTGCTGGATTACGGTGATTTGATGGTCCATATTTTCCGCGAAGAGACTCGCTCCGCCACCCGGCTCGAAGATTTTTATGGGGCTGCGAAGGTTTTAGCGCGGTTCAAAAACGATTGACGACGAAGGGAAATTGAATAATCGCTAAAAGCGGGGGATAAAAAAAAGAAACAGGTTCCAAAAAAAGGGTTGACTCTAAACCGTAAAAAGATATAATCGCTCCCCGCTCGCAAGCAACGAAGCAACACAGCGAAGCGGAAAGCGCCCGGACGAAGTGCCGGGAAGCAGCCAAGAAGCAAGGTTGTTCGGTCTTTGAAAACCAGATTGGAAGACGACGGGTCCTTGAACAATCGAGACTGGAAGGCGGCGACGCCGGAAGGTCTCACGAGTAAAGAATAGAGCATGACCAGACTTTCCTATGGAGAGTTTG
>Ga0326728_10003557_pt1 | contig 48013 bp, 33 predicted proteins | sample MB3enrmetagenome_FD_207602 | JGI IMG/M metagenome (GOLD analysis project Ga0326728, IMG submission 207602) | Lab enriched peat soil microbial communities from McLean, Ithaca, NY, United States - MB31MN | ecosystem: Environmental > Terrestrial > Soil > Wetlands > Peat | place: USA: New York...
AAGAAGCCGAGTACTGCAACCGCTTGGCGCTCATCTTTCGCGGCAAAATAGTCGCCCTCGGCACGCCCACTGAGCTCAAGCGCGACGCGATGAAAGGCGAGCTGCTCCTTGTCGAGTGCCAGCCGCTGGGCGGCGCCGTCGAAGCTCTTCAATCGGCGCCGCTCGTCATGGACGCCGCGGTCTTTGGTAACGCGTTGCATTTAGTCGTCGCCGATGCCCCCGCAGCGGCTCCACTCGTCGAGACCTACCTTTCGGAGCGCGGAATCGCCGTAAGCCGCATCGAGGAGATTCGTCCAACGCTTGAAGATGTTTTTGTCTCCCTCACCACCTCGCGAAACGTCGCGGAGGCGCGCACAACATGAGCCTCACGCGTTTGCTGGCCGTGGCCAAAAAAGAGGTGCTTCACATTCTGCGCGACTCGCGCAGCCTCTCCATTGTGATCATCATGCCGGTCACGCTCATGTTGCTCTTCGGCTACGGCGTGAATCTCGATCTCAAAGGGCTGCCCGTGTATGTTTACGACCAGGACGGCAGCCAGCAAAGCCAGGACCTGCTTAAGCGATTCCAGTCCAACGAGTACTTTCATATCGTCCGTGCCGTGGATCGCTATTCCGGCGTGACCAGGGCGCTCGATGACGGCGACGCCAAGATGGGGATCGTAATTCCGTGGAACTTTTCCCAGCGCTTGAGCGAAGGCGGACCGGTCGAGGTGCAGGCGCTTGTCGACGCCACCGACGACAACACGGCCAACCTTCTTATCGGCTACGCGCAAGGGGTTATGCAAGGCTACTCCTCGGGGATTGAAATCGACTGGCTGCGCAAACATGGCCAGTCGATTCAGCCCGTGTCGGTCAGCGTTCAAACCCGCACCTGGTACAACGAAAATCTTGACAGCAGCGCCTTCATTATTCCCGGTGTGCTGGCTCTGGTGATGTCGGTCATCGGCGCGTTCCTCACCTCGCTCACCATCGCGCGTGAATGGGAACGAGGCTCCATGGAGCAGTTGATCTCCACACCCGTCACCGCCATGGAGATCATGCTGGGCAAGCTCTTGCCCTACTTTGTCATTGGCATGTTCGATGTCGCGGTCTGCGCGTTGATTGCCATCGGATGGTTTCATGTGCCATTTCGCGGCTCGTTCCTCACACTGGCTGGCAGTTCGGCGCTCTTCATGATCGTGGTTCTTGCGCTCGGATTCTTCGTCTCCGTGATAGCCAAGAGCCAACTGGCCGCGAGCCAGATTGCATTGCTCATCACATTCCTTCCCGCGTTTCTGTTGTCGGGGTTTCTGTTTGCCATTGAGCAGATGCCGGTGGCGCTTCAATGGATCACGCGGATTTTCCCGGCGCGCTACTATGTCTCGCTGCTGAAACAGATTTTCCTGAAAGGCTCGCCGGCCGCAATGCTCGCAGCGGATTTGCTGCCGTTGACTGCTTTTGCGTTGCTTTTGGCTCTAGTTGCCACGCGCAGTTTTCACAAGAGGCTGGAGTAGAAGAGGCGAGCTATGCTGGGGCGGCTGAAACAAATGTTGATCAAGGAGTTCATCCAGGTGCTCCGCGATAAGCGGACGCGGTTCATCCTGATTGTGCCTCCGATAGTGCAAATGCTGGTCTTCGGTTACGCGGCAACCTTCGAAATTCACAATGTTTCGACGGTTGTGCTCGACCAGGATCACAGCCAGGAGAGCCGCGATCTGGTGTCGCGATTTACATCGAGTCCTTACTTCAACGTGCAGCGCCAGCTCACTGACTCGCGGCAAATTCGCGATCTCATCGATCGCGGCGACGCGACCGTGGGCCTCGAGATCGACGCCGGCTTCGCGCAAAAGCTGCGCAAAGGCGAAACCGCGCCTGTCCAGGTGATTGTGGATGCCACTAACTCCAACACCGCGCTCATCGCTTCGGCCTACATTACGCAGATTGCGCTTGGCTTTGCTCAGAGCTACCAGACGGACCGCATCAACCGCATCGCGCCGCAGATGATCGAGCAGATGCCATCGGTCTCGTTGGAGCAGCGCCCGTGGTACAACCCCAACTTGAGCAGCCGCTGGTTCTTCGTGCCGGGCGTAATTGGAAGCCTGACTACCATACTGGTGATTACCCTTACGTCGTTTGCGGTCGTGCGGGAGCGCGAGATCGGCACACTCGAGCAGATCATGGTCACGCCGATCCGTCCTGTGGAATTCATCCTCGGCAAGACTCTTCCGTTCTTCCTCATCGGCCTCTTCGATGTCTCTCTGATCGCACTGGTCGGGACGCTCTGGTTTCAGGTTCCCTTTCGCGGTCACATTTATGTACTGTTCACCGGTGCGGTGCTCTTTCTCATTTGCATGCTGGGCGTCGGCCTGCTCATTTCCACCGTTTCGTCTACGCAGCAGCAGGCCATGGTCACGGCATTCTTCTTCATCATGCCCGCCATCACTTTTTCCGGGTTCGGATTTCCCATTGCCACCATGCCACAGTGGCTGCAATATTGCACCTATCTCAGCCCGCTGCGCTATTTTCTGGTGGTGCTGCGTGGAACCTATTTGAAGGGTGTGGGGATGGACATTTTATGGCCGCAGATGGCCGCCATGGCGGGGTTGGGACTGAGCCTGCTCACCATCGCGGTTCTGCGCTTTCACAAGGCGCTGGATTAGGACGGCCGTACCCGCTCCACAAAGATCGCCGCCAGCCTTTCCACGCTGTGGCGCAAATCGTACTGCTCCACAACGCGTGCACGCCCGCTCTTTCCCAGCCGCTCGCGCAGTCCCGCATCGTCCATCAATCGGGCCAGCGCTCCGGCCAGGGCGTCCAGATCCGATGGCGCCACAAGCAAGCCGTCGATGCCGTCGCGAATCAGCTCCGGAATGCCCGTGATGTGCGTCGTAACGCACGGAATCTCCATGGCCATCGCTTCCATAAGAACCACGGGAACTCCCTCGGCAAAGCTGGGCAGGCAGAACAGGTCCGCTGCCGCATAAAAATCGCGGATCCGATCCTGATTTACCGCGCCCTCAAAGATCACGCATTCGGGATATTCAATCTGCGCGGCATGTTCTCGCAGCGCCGCCTCGTCCGGTCCGCCGCCCACCAGCCGCAGCCTTACGCGCCGTCTCTCCTTCGCAAGCCGCTCGACGGCATCGACTAAAAGATGCTGGCCTTTGGCCGGAGTCAACCGCCCCACGCAGAGAATTTCAAAAGGATCGGGCGCGGCGCGGAATGGCCGCGGCGCAAAGCGCTCCTGATCGACGCCAAGAGGCGAGACGATGAACTTGTTCCAATGTGCATACGGCGACTGTTTCATCATCTGGCTGCGCGCGAACGAACTGATGCAGCAGATGAAATCGGCAGCGGCGATTTTTTGGGCGAGCAATTGGCGCCCGGCGTCGTAGAACTCATCGGGACCGTGGACCGTTATGGAAAAGCCAAATCCGAAAACGTGGCGCACAAAGAGCCCCACGCTCGCTGCCTGCGAGGCTAGGTGAACGTGCAGATGCCGCAGCCCCTTCTTTCGCATCCATTGGCCCACCATCAGCGCTTCGGTCCAATACATCAGATAGAGGAACAACCGTCGCAAATCGAGCCCCGCCAGGCTGAACGCCAACCGCAGCCCGCGCCAATAGCCGCCAAAATTTCCCGCGAAAGTCTGCGAATGAGCCTTGATCGCACCCACCGTACCGTGCTTCTTTACGCAGTAAGTGCGCTTTGCCTCCGCCGCTTCCACGGCGGTCAGTTCGCTCTCCGGCCGGTCAGGCCGATTGATGGATACCGTCTCAATCCGGAATCCCATCTCACGCAGCGCAATCACTTCGCGCAGAACAAAAGTCATCGACAGCGTAGGGTAGGTGCTGATCAAGTAAGCAAGCGAACGGGGCCGCGCAGCCGCTTGCGCACCGGGTGGGTCGGGTTGGCGGGCGTCGGGCATCGCAGGGTCTTTGCGCTTCATTTTACGTTGTTTACCGGTCAGGTCCCATCAATTCGTTCCGGGGCGCATTGTCCCGGCCATCCGGCTTGCCTCGTGGATCAATAACGTTAGAATCACAGTTTTAGCGGGCTTCGCATCTATTGATGATGTACCTTAAGCTTTGGCGTCCGCGCACTGAAGAAGTGCACGGCCCGGCGGCCGCGATCACACGGTAAGGCTGATTAGGCTCGGTTTCTTTGGTGGAGAGGGGATTGCAGGACAGAATAATGAGAGGAGTTCGGCTTTTGACGATGGAATTCCACATTGCGCGAAAGGCAAGGGAACGCTACCGGTTCGCGGAATCCCTGTTTTCCTACACGGGCAACGTGATTCTGGCCAATATCGGCGCCTGCCGCGAGTTCGCGCACCGCATGAACCAGGTCCGCGACGTCGAAAAGCATCCTGAGCAAGTTGTCCATGCCGGTCAGCTCTTCGCCATGGGGCTCATCGACGAAGCCAGCCACGTGCTCATGGCCCACTATCGCGAGCAGTTCGATCCCCAGGTCATGACTTCCGCCATCGACTGGTTCGGTGTACAGGTAGGCACGGAAAATCTCGACAAGATGCTGCTCGCCTTTGTCGAGCAGTTCCCAGGCCAAAGCGTGATGCGCGGCCTGGAGACGCCTGCACAATGGCTCGCCGGCGAAACGGCTGGAATGCCGCACCGCGCCGCCGCCCTCGAAGAATTGCTTCTGCTCTGGTCGGCCAATCGCAATCGGGCGTTCAAGCCGTTTGAAGAACTTTTCGACGACCGTCCGCTCGCCGAAAAGACCGTCTACCGTCAGGTGACGGCGCAACTGCCCGAGTATTTCGCCACGCGTCCGCTCATCCCGCTGCCGGGTGTGCAGCCGGTTAGTCTCCTCGATCTGTTGCGCGCGCCGGCGCTGCGCTCGCCCAGTTCCCTTAGCGATCAGCTCGAGATCATTCGCCAGCTCTGGAAGCCTCTGCTTGGCGACACTCTGGAGCGTTTTCTGCTGATGGCCGGCGAGATTATCCGCGAGGAGGAGCTGGCCATCTGGGCGCAGTTCAATCCGCCCGGTACAAGGCGCGGCCCGCAGCAGTGGCCGTCGTTCATGAGCCGCGCGGAAGTGCCAACCTTCAGCGATCAGCCTTACGAATACGAAAAATTCTCGCCCGATCAGGCCTGGATGCCCGGCGCGGTGCTCATTGCCAAGAGCACCTATGTCTGGCTGGCGCAGTTGAGCCGTCAATACGGCCGCCACATCGGCCGCCTCGACGAAATTCCTGACGAACAACTCGCCCTCCTCGCCGCACGCGGCATCAATTCCCTCTGGCTCATCGGCGTGTGGGAGCGCAGTCGCGCGTCGAAAACCATCAAGCAGCTCTGCGGCAACCCCGATGCTGTAGCCTCAGCCTATTCGCTCTTCGACTATCGCATCGCCGACGATCTGGGCGGCGAAGCGGCCTACATCGTTCTGCGCGACCGTGCTTATCATCACGGTGTGCGTCTGGCCAGTGACATGGTGCCCAACCACATGGGCATCGATTCGCCTTGGGTCATCGAACACCCGGAGTGGTTCATCTCCCGCCCGGAACCGCCTTATCCCGCCTACAGATTCGATGGCCCCGATCTCTCCCACGACGGCCGCGTGGAGATCAAGATCGAAGACCACTACTACGAGCAATCCGACGCCGCCGTGGTTTTCCGCCGCCGCGATAAAGCCAGTGGCGAAATCCGCTACATTTACCATGGCAATGACGGCACCAGTTTTCCGTGGAACGACACTGCCCAGCTCGATTACCTCAATCCAGCGGTCCGCGAGCAGGTTATCCAGACCATCCTTCATGTTGCGCGCCTGTTTCCAGTGATCCGCTTCGATGCCGCCATGACCTTGGCCAAGCGGCACTTTCACCGCCTGTGGTTTCCCGGCCCCGGATCGAGCGGAGCCATTCCGTCCCGCGCCGAGTACGGCATGAATCAGTCGGAGTTCGACCGCGCCATGCCGCAAGAATTCTGGCGCGAAGTGGTCGATCGCGTGGCCGCCGAGGTTCCCGGCACGTTGCTACTGGCCGAGGCTTTCTGGCTCATGGAAGGCTACTTCGTCCGCACGCTGGGCATGCATCGCGTCTACAACAGCGCCTTCATGATCATGCTGCGCGACGAGGACAACGCCAAATACCGCTCGGTCATCAAAAACACGCTTGAATTCGATCCCGACATCATGAAGCGCTACGTTAACTTCATGAGCAATCCCGATGAAAGAACGGCAATTGACCAGTTCGGCAAGGGCGACAAATACTTTGGCGTCGCGGTCATGATGTCCACGCTTCCCGGTCTGCCCATGTTCGGCCATGGACAGATCGAAGGATTTACCGAGAAGTACGGCATGGAGTACCGCTGGCCGCGCTATGAGGAAAACCCCGACCATTGGCTCGTCGAGCGCCACGAGCGCGAGATCGCGCCGCTGCTCAAGCGCCGCTGGCTCTTTGCCGAAAGCGGAAACTTCCTGCTCTACGACTTCTTCGCCGCTAACGGCTCGGTGAACGAGAATGTCTTCGCCTACTCTAACCGCAACGGTGGCGAACGCGCTCTGGTTATCTACAACAATCGCTATGCCGATGCGCACGGAACGATCGATTTCTCCGCCGCGTTCGCCGATAAGGGATCGGGCCGGCTTCGCCAGCGGCGCCTAGCCGAAGGGTTGGGCCTGAGCGGCGATCGGGGCGCCATTGTTGCATGGTGCGACTCGTTGACCAGCCTCGAATACCTGCGCCGGGCTGACGATCTGCTTGACCGCGGCCTCACCCTCAATCTCCACGCCTACCAGTCCCACGTCTTCCTCGATTGGCACGAACTCCATCCCACGGCGGAGCAGCCCTGGGATAGGCTTTGCGACTGGCTTAACGGGCGCGGCGTTCCTAACCTCGGCGATGAGCTCGTCAATCTGGAACTTCAGCCCGTCCACAATGCGCTTCATCGACTCCTCGATCCCGGCATGGTGCGGCAGCTTGCTGGTCTCGCCGAGCATCCTCGTGCCGTTGAACCCGAAGGTGCCAAAAAGCCCGAGCGTCAGCGGAATCAATTCCTGAAACACGCATGGGAATGCAGCGAGATATTTCTCCGCGCGGCCCATGCTGCCTACGCCGCGCGTCTGCGCCAATCCGACCGGCCGATCAGCAGCGACCCGGCTGAACCAGCTTCGCTGCAGCAGGATTTCATCCGGCGTCTCCGCGCCGCAATGCGTTTGCCTCAAGTCGAGGCGCTCTTCCCGGCTCCGTGGACTGCGGCCGCCCGCCGCATGTTGCCCAGCTCTAGTCCGCAATTCACGGCCACTGCTATGTGGGGACCAGTCCTCGGCTGGTGCGCGTTGGAGTTGCTTGCCGAGTCGATCGATGCGGTCAAGCCTGAGCGCGCGGCTCTCGATCTTTTCGATCGTCTCCGCCTCCGCGAGCCCTTTGGCCACGCATTTGCTGCCCTTGGCTTCGAGGGCGATGAAGCCTGGCGTGTTGCGGCCCGCATCAAGGTTCTGCTGCTCACCGGCGCCGGCGTCGCCACGCTGGAAGAGGCCGCGCCTCCGCCTGAGAGCGAAGCGCCCGTGCCCGAAACTGCGGCTCCGCAACCGACAACACAGGCCTCCGCACAACCTCGTGAGGAAAAGGTGGTCCTCGCGCCTGCTTTATGGCTCGATCCCGATGTCCGCTGGCTCTGCGGCGTCCACGAAGCGGAGGGCCACGTCTACCTCATCCGAGAACTCTACGAGGAACTGCTCTGGTGGCTGCTCTTGCCATCGCTGCTGAACCTGGCCGGCGAGGATGCGCCCAGCCGCGACGCAGTGAAGGAGTTAAGCAACACCGTCAAAGCGGCTCTGGCGTCGGCCGAGGCTGCCGGCTATCGCATCGATTCGTTAGTCGGTGCGCTGCTCAGCCCGGCTGTGGCTGCGATCACCGATGATTCGCCTGCGCCGGAACCAGAACCCGAGCCTGCGAAAAAGTCCGCGCGCAAACGAAAACCATAAAACGGAGTGGCACTCTGCATTTTTCAGCCTCCCGGTGCTTCTTGAGAACAGGTTGCGGCACGAGGGCCGCGTGTTTTTTGTCACCACGCAAGTTCGACTATCACAACCCGCTGTGACCTCAGGCACATCGCAAACACCCTGATTGGGATCAAAGTTCCCAACGGGTGCTCTCTGGGAGAAAAGTCGCTGTGGAAGTAGTGTTTCTTCGCGGCGCGCTGTCATTTAGCCGGCATCGTATGCACCGCTGGAAAGGCCTGCTCGTCCTGTTTTTGACTTTTCTCCCTTGGATCCTGCCCGGAACAAGAATGCTTCAGCCTAATTACGGCTGCGCAAGGAAGTCTGCCAGGGAGGGAATATGCAGAATGGCGCCCAGGGAGTCGCCCACGAAGTCCTTGATGGTGACGAACGTCTGCTGATCGACGAGGCGGTCGCAAAGTATGGACGCCGGCCCGGGGCACTCTTAGGAATTCTCGAGGCCGTTCAGTCCGCCAACGCCCACAAATACCTTTCCATGGAGTCGTTGCGCTACATCGCGGACGAGACCGGTGTTCCGTTGGCAAGAATCTATAGTGCCGCAACATTCTATTCGCTCTTCAACCTCGATCCCCAGGGCGACAACGTCATCTGCGTTTGCCGCGGAACCGCTTGCCACACCCGCGGCTCCCGCGATCTGCTAGGAAAGCTCTGCCATGATCTTGGCCTCAGCGATCATGAAACCGACACAACCAGCGAAGCTGACAAAGTGTCGCTTACTACTGCCGACAAACGCTTCACGGTTCGCACCGTCGCCTGTTTTGGCCAGTGCGCGCTCGCTCCCGTGGTCGAAGTCAACCACCACATTCTCAGTCACGTGAATGAGCGCGCGTTGCAGCGGGAAGTGAAGTCGTTGACACAAGGGAGGAAGTGATGCCGCGCATTCAGGATCTTGGCGCGTTCAACGCGGTGCGTGAATCCGGGCTTGCCAAACTGACGCCGGTTATTCCCCGGATTACGGTGGGCATGGGCACCTGTGGCCGCGGCAACGGGGGCGAAGAGGTCTTTCACGCCTTGAATGAAGCTATTCAACGCCGCGGCCTCGATGTTCTGCTCGCCAGTGTGGGATGTTTCGGTTCCTGCTTCCAGGAGCCGCTCGTGAGCGTCCGCCGCCCCGGCTATCCCATCGTCGTGATGCGGCGCGTCCGGGCCAACGATGCCGCTCGCATCCTGGAAGGAATTTCCAGTGGCGTTCTGCCGCCCGATCTCATTTACTGCAAGATCGAGGAGTGGGACCACATCACCGCAAACGTGCGCTACGGCCAGGGCTATCCTGACATTCCGTCGTGGAACGCCATCCCCTTCTTCAAAAGCCAAAAAAAGATCGTTTTACGCAATTGCGGCCTCATCAACCCCTCCGACATCGAGGAATACATCGCCGTGGGCGGCTACCAGGCGCTTTACAAGGTGCTCATCGACGGCCGCACCGAGGCCGTCATCGAGCAGATCAAGGCCTCTCGGCTGCGTGGACGCGGCGGCGCGGGCTTCCTCACCGGCAACAAGTGGGACTTCCTGGCCAAGGCCAAAGCGGACGCCAAATACATCATCTGCAACGCCGACGAGGGTGACCCCGGCGCTTATATGAACCGCAACGAAATCGAGGGCGATCCGCATTCCATGCTCGAGGGGATGATCATCGGCGCCTACGTGATGGGCGCAACCGATGGCATCGTCTACGTGCGCGCCGAGTACCCGCTCGCAGTGGGCCGCCTCACCCGCGCGATCGAGCAGGCACGGGAGTACGGGTTGCTGGGCGCTAACATCCTTGATCGCGGCTTTAATTTCGATATCGAGCTGGTGCAGGGCGCCGGTGCCTTTGTCTGCGGCGAAGAGACTGCGTTGATCGCCTCGCTTGAAGGTTTTGCCGGCCGCCCGCGTCCCCGTCCACCCTACCCCGCGCAAAAGGGGCTGTGGGGCAGGCCCACCAGCATCAACAATGTTGAAACCTGGTACAACATCGCACCCATCATCACCCGTGGGCCCGGCTGGTTCGCTGAAACCGGCAGCGCCAAGAGTCCCGGAACCAAAGTTTTTTCACTGGTGGGCAAGGTGCAAAACACTGGCCTCGTCGAGATGCCGCTTGGCACGCCGCTCAAGACCTTCATCTACGACATCGGTGAAGGCGCGGTCGCAGGCCGCCGCGTCAAGGCCGTGCAGACGGGAGGGCCGTCGGGCGGTTGCGTCCCCGTTGAAATGCTCGACACTCCGGTCGATTACGAGAGCCTGGCGCAAATCGGCTCCATCATGGGCTCCGGCGGCATGGTGGTCATGGACGAAGACAATTGCATGGTCGACGTGGCCCGCTACTTCATCGAATTCACGCATTCCGAGTCCTGCGGCAAGTGCGTTCCCTGCCGGGTCGGTCTCAACAAGGCGTTGCGCATCCTCAACTCCATTACCGCGGGCAGAGGCAACGCGAGGCACCTCGACCTGCTCGACGAGCTCGGCCGCATGATCCGCGAGTGCTCGCTTTGTGCGCTGGGCCAGTCCGCGCCCAACCCCGTGCTCACCACGATCCGCCACTTCCGCGATGAGTATGAAGACCATATCGTGGCTCACCGCTGCCGCGCCGGCGTCTGTCAGGAACTCGCCCTTTCGCCCTGCGAAAACAGTTGCCCGTTGCGCATGAATATCCCACGCTTCCTCGAGCTCTACAGCGAAGGCCGGCTCGACGACGCCTTCGAGTCGGTGATCCTCGACAATCCGCTGCCCGCCTCTACGGGCCGCGTCTGCCAGCATCCCTGCGATACGCGCTGCCGCCGCCAATCCTTCGACGAGGTGGTGAACATGCGCGAGGTGCACCGCCTTATCGCCGATTCGATCTACCAATCCGACCACTTTGAGCCCATGCTCAAGCGCGTCCTTGAACGCAAGCTCGCGCCCACGGGCCACAAGGTGGCCGTAGCCGGCGCCGGTCCCACCGGCCTCACCGCGGCTTTCTATCTGGCCATGCTCGGCCACGACGTCACCGTTTTTGAGGAGCGCGGCGAAGCCGGCGGCATGTTGCGCTTCGCCATTCCCGAGTACCGGCTGCCCAAGGCCGTCCTGCGCCGCGAACTCGATCTCATCGAGGGTGTGGGCGTCAAGTTTGCCTTCAACACGCGCGTCGGCTTCGATCTCCCGCTCAACGATTTGGCCGCCAGCTTCGAAGCCGTCTTCATCTCCATCGGAACCTGGAAGGAGTCCTGGCTCTATCTGCCGGGAACGGAGTTGAAAAACGTGCATCCGGCTTTGCCGTTCCTTGAAACGGTCGCTCGCCGTGAAGAGGTCTACACCGGTTCCCGCGTCGCCATTATCGGCGGCGGCAACGCGGCTATCGATTCCGCGCGCACCGTGCTGCGCATGGGCGCTCAGCCTACCATCCTCTACCGGCGCGAGCGCAATGATATGCCCGCCATCGACGAGGAGATTCAGGCGGCCGAGGAAGAGGGCGTGCGTTTCGTTTTTCTCGCCGCGCCTCATCGCATACTGGGCGACGCCGATGGCAGTGTGAAGGCCATCGAGATCGTGAAGACGCGCCTCGGCGAGTACGACAAATCGGGCCGCCGCAGGCCGGTTCCCACTGACGAAGTGCAGCGCTTCGAGTGCGACAGCGTGATCCTGGCGGTGGGTGAAACCTTCGACATGGATTTCTGCCGCGCCTCGGGGCTGGAGCTGAAGGAAGAAGGGACTCTGGTCGTGGACCGCTTTACGTTGGAGACCAGCCGTTCCGGCTTCTATGCCGGCGGCGATGTCATCACCGGCGCCTCCAACATGTCCAACGCCATGAGCGGCGGCAAGCAGGCGGCGCGCAAAATCGACGAAAGGCTTATGGGCGAGCAGCGATGGGAGCAGATCTTTCCTGAGTTCGAATATAGCCGCCAAGCGCCGGGAGAGCCCAGCCTCAGCCGCCGCCACAAGGCCCGTTCACTTGTCGCGGCCGCACGTGCGCACTCGCAGCAGGAAGTTGTCGTCGACCTCAGCCCGCAGGAGGCGCTGGAAGAGTGCCGCCGCTGTCTGCGCTGCGATTTGCGACCCGCAACCAGCGCCGGTTGACGCCGGAAGTAGGTCGGTTGTCGATGTGTTTTGAAGGGTACGAGCTTTAGCCCGTACATTGTGGACCAGAAATTGACCGGGGCCTTGGCCCCTGAGGGAAAGCCGGCAGGACATGGATACGAAGACGACGCCCGCCAAAACCATCTCCGTTCGCATTGATGGTCAACTGGTCACCGCACACGAGGGAGACACCATCCTTGAAGCGGCCCGTGCGAATGGAAAGTACATTCCTACGCTCTGTTATCTCAAAGGCCTGAGCGCAGTCGGCGCTTGCCGCGTGTGCGTCGTCGAACTCGCCGGAACCGATCGTCTGCTGCCGGCCTGCACCACGCCCATGCAGGAAGGCATGTCGATCAAGACCTCCTCCGCCAAGCTCACGCTCTACCGCCGCATGGCCATCGAACTGCTCCTCATTGAGCGCAACCACATCTGCTCCTCCTGTGTCTCCAACGGCAACTGTGAGCTGCAATCCATGGCGCAATCGCTCGGCGTCACACACGTGCGTTACGTCTACAACAACCCACGTTTGTCCGTCGACATGACTCATCCCCGCTTTGTCCTCGATCACAATCGCTGCATTCTGTGTACGCGCTGCGTGCGCGTCTGCGCTGAAGTGGAGGGAGCGAATGTGTGGGAAGTCTCCTCCCGAGGCATCCACTCGCGTATCGTCAGCGACCTGAAAGATGACTGGGGCAAGGCGCGCAATTGCACCGCCTGCGGCAAATGTGTCCAGGCCTGCCCCACCGGCGCGCTGGCGGAAAAGGGCTTTGCGGTCCACGAGATGGTCAAGCAAAACGAGCAAATCAGCCGTCTCGCCGTGCGACGGGCCAGCCAAACCCACTAGCTTTTTAGTCCCGGCGTTTGATCGAAAGCGCTGCGCGGCTCCGCGGCTGAAGCCCGGCGTCTTCGACGGTTCCAGTCAGGAGCCTGATGGTCCCTGCTCCCTCCCATCCTCGCTCGCAACGGCGCGCGGCCTGGTTTTGCGATACACGTTAGCAACCGCCAGCGTCCAGAGAGGAACCAGATCGACACCGGGGATGAGCTTGGCGGCGAACGAGGGCAGGAACTCCCAGTGCCAGCCGAGAAGGAATGTCAGTATGCCACCGATGCAGAGATCGAGCAGGTCGTCGGCAGGCGATGCGTAGCCCTCGACGAACAAAGGGAGCACGGCAATCTGGGCCACGTCGGCGACGATGGCCAGCAAAAGGGCGGCTTTGAGGCGCGGACCCGGCGAGATTGTGATGGTGTCCCTGTTCACGTTCTTCTGCTTCAGCATTGCTCCCATATACCAAGTATCGTCTACGCCGAGGGCGAGGGGGCGACCCCGCCCCTGAGCGCGAAAACACGACCCCGCTGCCCGGCCCGGCCCAGGGGGCGCCCCAGCACCCCGTATCCGGCATCCAGGCGAGGCACTCAGGATTCGAGGGTGGGCACCGTAAGCGGCGGCTGAGTCGCTTGCACCTTTCCACAGATGTGAAGAATCCAAAGCAATACAGGAGAAGCTGCACCTATGCCGGAGAAAATTGCGTTCATTACGGGCGGGAATCGCGGGCTCGGGTTCCAGACTGCGCTGGAACTGAAAGATAAGGCCAGAGTTGTGATTGGGTCGCGGGACCTTGCGCAGGGCGAAGAGGCCGCGAAAAAGCTGCGTGCGGCAGGCGTTGACGCCGAGGTGCTGCAGTTCGATGTGACGCAGCCAGCCAGCCATCAGGCAGCATACGACTACTTCAACTCGCGCTACGGCAGGCTCGACATTCTCGTGAACAACGCTGGAATCGCGGGCGGGTCGTTTCCGGGAACAGGGCCGGAGCACCGGGCGGCCGATGTGCCGATTGCGCTGCTGCGCAAGGTGTTCGATACCAACTTTTTTGCGCCGGTGGCGCTCACCGAGACCCTACTGCCGTTACTCAGGAAGAGCCCGGCTGGTCGGATTGTGAATCTGTCGAGCATTCTTGGGTCGCTCACGCTGCACGCCGATCCCAAGTCGCCTTTCTACAACGCCAAATCCTTTGCCTACGACGCATCGAAGACCGCGCTGAACGCATTTACGGTGCACTTGGCGTATGAGTTGCGCGATACCAAGATTAAGGTAAACTCGGCCCACCCTGGCTGGGTGAAGACGGACATGGGAGGGCCGGAGGCTCCGATGGGGCTGGCCGAAGGCGCGAAGACCAGCGCTGCGCTGGCTACGCTGCCGGACGATGGGCCGACCGGCGGATATTTTCACCTGGGGCAGTCGTTGCCGTGGTAAAGGGACCAAGCAACCCCAGCGGGCAAAGATCGCCCGCCTGGGACCTCGGCAGGGAACCAGGGAACACGGGGCCGAGAAAGCGGTCGCAGGCTCAATCGCAGTCATAAATGCCCATGCAAGTCTTCACGGAAGCTTCACGGGTGGTGAAATTCTCATTCCGGCGCCCCGTTGCCGTGAACCTTGGTGGTTTGGGTCCAGTTTCCGCTGAGCACGCCGTTCGGGTTTGAGTTCGGAAGGTTGGTCTGGTACCACTGGCTTCCGTTGGTCCAGGTCTGCGAATAGCCGGCAGAAACCTTCGTGGTGCTTCCGTTGGGGTTCATCACGGTTTCCTGGTCCAGCGAGTAGTCCACCCAGTCGGAGGCAGCTGTGCTTTGCGCATTCATTGACGCGTTGGCGTTGTTCATCGCGCTTTCGAATTGCGACTCCTGCTGCTGCATAAACGCCTGGTGCTCCGCCGCCGAGCGCTGCATGATCTGCTGGAACTGCTGATAGATCATCTGGCTCTCCCGTTGTTCCTGAGCTGTCAACGCAGCGATCGCCTGCGCGCCCTGCCGCTGTTGGCGCTGCAAGGCTGCCTGCGTCCACTGCGGGGAGTTCACGCCGTGGGGCAGATTGTTGCTGTCGACCAACTGCACCAGCGCGTCGAGCCGGCCCTGGGGCGCGGTGAGCACGTCGACTCTGGCCCAGCATGTGCCGCCATAGAGGGCGATGCTCATGGCCGTGCTCCGGTCGTTGTTCATGGAGCACTCTACCGCCGTCCGCAGCCGCTCCTCCACCACGAACGACCCGTTCACCACTTCGATTCTTATCGCCGCCGTGTCCGCTGTGTTCTGCGTCTGCATCGCCGCCGGCGCGCGACTCGCCAACTGATTCTTCTGTGCCGCCAGTCCCTGAGCCCATTGCGAATACGCCGGCGTGACCGTCATCGGCCCCACCACATGCACGCCGCCCTGCATCGACCCCAGGTAATACTGCAGGAAGGCGGCCGCCGAAATCTGCCCGGAGATATTCGCGCACCCGCTGTTCAACGGGCCTCTCGCATTGGGGTGCCACTGCCAGCCAACCACCGGCTCAATCCGCATCTGCATCAAGGCATCGGGCGAGTAAGCGCGAAAGACGGGCCACGGCGAAAACGTGCAAGCGCTGATCATCGTGATTCCCTGCAAATTCCACCCGGCGGGGATGGTCAAGGTTGCCGAGGGCATGTTGTTCAGGGATGGATCGGTAATGGTGGCTGTCGTAAATCGATTGGGCAGAGGCGAGGCGGAGACGTATCTTGCAGCGCCGGGCTTGCCGCCTGATTGCGCGCCAGGGCTGGCGCTCCCGCCTGCAGGCGGCGTTGCGCTTTGAGAAGGCTTGCAGCCGGCCAGTAGAACTGTGAATGCGCAAAACACGGCGATACTGCGACTCGACTTGTTCATTTAGGGGAATCTCCTTTTCGCTACCGCGCTAGTGGATTGTATCGTGCGGGAGTGGTTGCGAGAGAATAAAGCGAATTCCGCGGCGGCGGATCGCTCGATGAGGCCCGGCAAGGACCCAGGGACGCAGTGACTAAGGAGCAGAAACGTGAGAAGCCTTGTCGGGAGGGGCGTTGCTATTTCAAGAACCCGGCGCTTGCCAGCAAATGCCAAAGCATGACACCCTTTTAAGAAGTGCGCGAATTGCGCAATCAAAGGAGCTTATCCACCCCCATGCCCATACAAACCACTGAGAAGATCTGGCACAACGGCAACCTGATTCCCTGGGAGCAGGCGACAATTCACGTGATGAGCCACGTGATCCACTACGGCTCAAGCGTTTTTGAGGGGATTCGCTGCTACGGGCAACCGCACGGATCGGCGGTCTTCCGCCTGCCGGAGCACATGCAGCGGCTGCTGGACTCGGCCAAGATCTACCGCATGGAGATTCCATTCACGCTGGAAGAACTTTGCGCCGGCGTGGTGGATGTGATTGAGGCGAACGGTGTCGCGCCGTGCTACATCCGGCCGATTGCGCTGCGCGGCTACGGCGAGATCGGCGTAAGCCCAAAGGGGTCGCCGGTTGAGGTCTACATCGCCAATTTTCCGTGGGGCAAGTACATTGCCGGTCACGGGGGCGCGGATGTATGCGTCTCGAGCTGGCATCGGCTGGCGCCGAACACCATGCCTTCATTGGCCAAGGCGGGCGCCAACTACATGAACTCGCAGCTCATCCACATGGAAGCCGAGATAAACGGCTACCAGGAGGGGATTGCGCTGGACGTTAATGGACTGGTGAGTGAGGGATCGGGCGAGAACATCTTTATCGTGCGCAACGGCGTGCTTTTTACGCCGCCGCTGGCGAACTCCGCGCTGTCGGGCATTACCCGTGACAGCGTGCTGACCATTGCGCGGCACCTGGGGTTGCCGGTGACCGAACAGTCCATTCCGCGCGAGCTGCTGTATATCGCGGACGAGGTCTTCTTTACCGGCACGGCGGCCGAGGTTTCGGCGATTCGCTCCATCGATCGCGTGGTGATTGCCGATGGAAAACCCGGCGAGATCACGAAGAAGATCGCGGACGAGTTCTTTGGCATTGCCAATGGCCTGAAACCCGACCGCTTTGGCTGGCTGACGCCGGTTAAGGTGGATGCCAGCGAGACGGTGACGGCGTAGAAGCAGCTTTCAGCACTCAGCTTGAGATGGGGCTCTTCGACAAGTGCCGAAGGGCCTTTCTGTTTGTGCGAATGACAGAATGCGCTGCGGGGCAGGCGGGTATCATGAACTTCAGACCTGGTCGGAAGGCCGCTGGGCGCCGAGACGGGCAAATGAGCGAGAGAAGAAGGAAGACGGCCGCCAAGTGAAACCTGACATGAAAGTCTCGTTGGCCGGAATGAATCTGGTGAATCCGGTGATTGCCGCCAGCGGCACCTTTGGCTACGGCATTGAGTTTGAAGAGATTGTTTCGCTGGAGCGGCTGGGTGGGATCGTCACCAAGGGGATCTCGCTGGAGCCGATGGCGGGCCACGCTGCGCCGCGCATGGTGCAGACGGCAGCAGGAATGCTGAACGCCATCGGCTTGCAGAACGTGGGCGTCGAGGACTTTATTGCGCGGAAGCTGCCGCTCATGAAGCGGTATCCGAGGTGCAAGGTGATTGTGAATGTCTTCGGGTACACAGTGGGCGAGTACATCGGGGTGATTGAGCGGCTGAACCAAGCAGACGGAATTGCAGCCTATGAGTTGAACGTGTCGTGCCCAAACGTGCATGCCAGCGGGATGGCTTTTGGGGCGGATGCCGGGTCGCTGGAGTACCTCGTGAGCCGCGCCAAGGCAACCGCGGCGAGGCCGCTGATTGTAAAGCTTACCCCCAATGTGACCTCGATTGCGCACATGGCGCGGGTTGCCGCCGATGCGGGCGCCGATGCAGTGAGCCTGGTGAATACCTTTCTGGCCATGGCGATCGATGCCGGGGAGCGGCGGCCGCGGTTGAGCAACGTGACCGGCGGATTATCGGGTCCGGCCATTAAGCCCATCGCTCTGCGCATGGTGTACGAGACGGCGCGGGCCGTGCACATTCCCATCATTGGAATGGGGGGAATTCTGACGGCCGAAGACGCAGTGGAGTTCCTGCTGGCCGGCGCGACCGCGGTGCAAGTGGGGACAGCCAGCTATGCCGATCCGCGGGCGACGGAGCGGCTGGCGAGGGGGCTGGAGTCGTGGTGCAAGAGCCACGATGTGGCGAAAGTGGCCACCCTGACGGGGGCGCTGGAAGTGCAGGGACTGAGGGACTAGAGCAGAACCAGAGTTCACGTGCCCGAGTGAAGGGTCTTCAGTGTGGCTTTTTCTTGAGGAAAAAGCCACTCAGAGGGCGTGCCGTTGGGTACAGCTATTCTGGTTCTGCTGTAAGGGGCTCAGGACAGAGAGACTTAGGGAACAGGAAATCCGCATGGTTATTCAGCACGTTGCGGATTCTTGAATCCGGCGATCTATTTCAGTGACTACGGCTTCCTTGCCTCCGAGTGCACGGCAGGCCTGGGCGCAGCCGCCGCGCTCATTTTCTTCAACTCCAGCAGCGACGCCGCGTACTCTACGTAATCCTTCGGGCACGCATCCCGTGCTGCCCGGAATTCCGTTTCTGCTGCCGCGCGCCGCTGGTGCATGAGGGCATATTCGGCCGTGTAGAAGTTCCCCTCACACAACTGGCTGGTCTGCGTTTGCGGGTTCGCGTCAGCGGCTGCCGCCAGCACCTGGTCGCCTGTCATCTCATCCAGGAACATTTTCAATGCCGGCCCTGGCCACAAGGTCAGGTCGGCCTTTTCGGCTTCCTGCGCCATCGAGTCGGTGTCGTCGTCGCCCAACCGCTTCTTCGCGATGTGCATCCACAGAGTCGCATATACAGCGTTCGAAGCCTTTGGATCCACGGCAATGCTCAACTGAAAATCGGCGATCGCCTCCCTGGTCTGCGCCTGGAGCAGATGCGTACATCCGCGGTCGAAGAACGAAAGCTGGCTGTTTGGCTGCACCTCGTTCATCTTCTCGAAATCCTCTGCCGCACGCTCGTACTGGCCCTTTCCAAGCTCCGCCAGCCCGCGGCTCGAGTAGCCATCCACGTCCTTGGGGACCAATTCGATGTACCGCCCAAAGTCGTCGATTGCCTTATCGTATTGCCCCGCCCGGCTGTAACTCACTCCGCGGTTGTAGTAGGCCAGCGCGTACTGCGAGTTCAGTTCGATCCCCTTGGTGTAATCGGCGATTGCCTGCTCGTACTGCATCTTGTGCCGGTACGCGTCGCCGCGCGCGCCATATCCTTCGGAGTCGTGCGGCTTGAGGGCGATGTATTTATCGAACTGCTCGATTCCCTGGTCGTACTTGTGCCTGCGATTGTAGACGATTCCCAAATTCAGCGTTGCGTTCGCATGATGCGCATCCAACCGCAGTGCCGCGTTGAAGTTCGACTCAGCCTGATCCAGGTCGCCGCTCATCATATAGGCGTGCCCGCGGTTGTTGAAACCGTCGGGGTCGCTCGAATCCAGTTCGAGATACTTGTCGTAGTCCGCGATCGCCGTGCGGTACTCGCCCTTGTCCCCGTAAGCATTCCCCCGGTTGTAGTAGGCGAGCTTGTGATTCGGATCCAGCCGGATCGCCTCGTTGTAATCGGCAATCGCCCGGTCGGTCTCTTTCAGGTCGGCATATACATTCCCGCGGCTGTTCAGCGCACCGGGGAAATCCGCCTTCAGGCTCAAGGCCTGGTTCAGATCGCGCATCGCCGCGTCGAGATCCTTTTTGTCGTGGTACGCAATCCCGCGGTTGTAGTAGGCGCTGGCCTGGTCGGCGATCGATTCCTGCCCCGATTGGATCAACGCCGTGCAGCCGGCAATGCTCGTGTCTGGATCGTCCGCCTTGCACTTGTTCCAGTTCTCATCCCGGCTCTGTCCCGCTGCTATTGCAGCCGCTCCCACCAATACACAAACCCACACCCAGGTTCCACGCATATCTCCCCCTCTTGCTCTCTTGCTGAAGCGTGCAAACAGGATACCCCGGTTCCCGTCGCTGGCTGTTACTACTTTCGTATCATGCGCCCGGGATCGGGGCAGCCGGGAAGCCGGCGAACGCGGCCGAGTTTCTGCTGGCGGGCGCGCCGGCAATTCGGGTAGGGACGGCCAGCTATGCCGATCCGCGGGCGACGGAGCGGCTGGCGAGGGGCTGGAGTCGTGGTGCAAGAGCCACGATGTGGCGAAAGTGGCCAGCCTGACGGGGGCGCTAGAAGTTCCAGGACTGGGGACCAGGGACTAGGGAACAGGGGCGACTCTTCGATTGCGGCGCCACATATGAATCCGCCTTTTCAATATTTTACCGCGACAAGTTCAACTGAAAGATGATAGAACAGTTTCCCCATCTAGCCTAAAGGCGCTTGATGAAGGCAAGGGCCGCGGCAAGCTGCGGGAAGCGAGCTTCCTCGTCTTTGAACTCGCGCGAGTGCACGCAGCGGCGCAGGCCGCGCGCTTTGACGGGATGCTTGAGGTGCAGCATCTCGTGGAAGAGTAGGTACTCGATGGCATAGCGAGGGCTGGAGGGACGATCGAAGACGCGGCTGACGACGATGGTGTTGTGCGCGGCGTCGTAGTGGCCGAGCGAGCGCTTGGCGTGGTGCTCGCTCCATGTGAGCTCGGGACGGCCGAGCAGCCCGCCGAAGAAACGCATGTTGAGTGAGTCGAAGACCTCTTCGAGATGAAAGTAGTGGCCTTCGGGGCCAAAGTAGCGCTTGCTGCCACGTGCCGTGCGAATGAGCTCGGTTTGGCGGGTGACGGCGGCCGAGGAAGCGAAACGCCTGTAGCGCAGGTTGTGCGCGGCATCGAGGGGCTTGCGGTAGAGCTTGGCGAGAAGGATGTGCGCGATGGCGCGCAGGACGGACTCCGGCGCGCCCTCCAGCAGATCGGAGAGGCTAACGTGGATCGCGCCCTGGCGCAGACGGATGGTGGTATTGAGCGAGGTGAAGCGGCGGAAGCGCACATGGATGGGCGGCATGGGCGCGCGCGGGCGGAGGGCGCGGTACTCTTCGTGGAAAATGGGGACTACGTCGGGGGTCACCAAATGCAGAATACCAGTGAGCGGCGGCCTCATTTCGGCTCGGCGCGGTCTTGGCCCTTTTCATCCGGGTGGGCTTTGAAGTAGGCTTCCTGATCCGATGTAATTTGTTTGGTCTGGTCGGCAAGATCACTGACGCTATCAACCGCCTCCTTCAGCGACAGTTCAAAGACCGGCTCGCTGGGAAGGTCGTGTAGCACTCCCTGCCAGCGCTGGATGCTCTCGTTGAGCCCCTTCAGCGATTTGCGAAGATCGGCCTTGCGCTCAGAGAAGACGTCGAGGTTATCGCCGAGTTCGTCCATGAGGGCGGTGAAGTCCTGGAGTTCGTCGTCGATGCGCCGGGCGCGGGAGGAAGACTTGGCGCGCTTGATTAGGTCTTTGATGGTGTCTGACCGCTCGTTAAGGAACTTGACGTAAAGGTCCACGCGCGCAACGGGATCGATGCCGGCCTCGGCGATTTGTTGGGCTTGTTCGTCGGTCAGCGGATTGCGCTTTTCATTCTGCGCGGCCAGCGGCGCGGCGAGCAAGAGACAGAACAGGATGGAAGCGAGAGTGCGCATGGGCGTCCCTCCGGCGCTTCTATTTTAAACAGTGGACAGTGATCAGGGAGCAGGGAGCAGTAGACAATGCTCACCTGGCGCCTGAGCGAGACGCGGGCGTGCAACCGCTATTTCTGGAAGACCTGCATCATGGTTGCGTTCTGCGCCTGGGTGACCTGCGCTAGGGTCTGCTCGACCAGCGGGCGGTCTTCAACGCTGCTGGCTCGCAGCATTTCGTTGAGGCGGAAAGCAGTGCGGTTGAGCAGGATCTCTGCGTTCTTAAGGCGCCTGTCGTTATCGGCCACGGAGAGATGGATCTTCTGCGCGATGTGCTGGATCCGCGTGAGCAGGCTGGTCGCTTTGACCACGTCGCCGGCTGCGTATTGGCGAATGCTGAGCTCCGTCATCTGTTGCACGAGCTGAGCATAGAGAAAGCACCGCTCGCGGGGCTGAGCTTGGCCGGCCCTTGCTTCGAGGGCATCAATGCCTTGCTGGTCGGTCTGGGAACTGTCGGGAGACGATGCACACACTGGGCACGCGGCCATACCAAGCGCGAGGAGCGCGGCAATTGGAACCATAGCCCGCATAAGGAACCTCCACTGATGCGGTTCTGCCCCCAGGTTGTGACTATACTAGCCGCATCTTGGATCAAACGGCAAGGAATAAGATGCAGAATTTTGATGCGGCGAAAACGGGAAACTTAAATTGGGGTAATTTTATCCGGATTAGGGCGCGCCGAGGCTTCCTCCGTAACGGGCAGGGCCTATTTTTCGAGAATCTGCAGACGCTGGCGGGCCTGCCACTCCTGATTTGGGAATTTGCCGGCTGCGGAATCGAGAAAGCGGTGGTAGTACGTTGCCGCCTGCTCCTTTTGGTGCAGTGAATCGTAGGCGGTGGCCCAAAGGAAGAGGGTTGCGGGGTTTTCCGGCATGTATCTTGAGCGCATGGTCAGCGCGTGAACGGTGACGTCGGGATGCCCGGTCTTTGAGGCGGCAAAGGCCAGGCCGCTCCAGCCGTCGGCGCTGGCGGGATCGATCCGTGTGGCCTTGTCGAATGCCGCGTAGGCCTCCGTAAGCTGCTGCTGGCGGACGAGATTCTGGCCGTGCGCGACCAGCAGACCGGCATCGTTCGGGCTGGTTGCAATAAGACCCGTGAGGAGCTTGTCGGAACCGGCGTAATCTCCGGCATCGGCCATTACTGCGGCCAGCATGCGGCTGATGGCAAGGTCGGCGGGATGGGCGTCGTGAAGCTTTTCGAGGAGCGGGAGGGCCTCGGCATTGTCCTGATCGGCGAGCACGGTGGCAAGCTGCGCAGTGAGTGTGGGGTCATCGGGATTCTTGACGAGCGCGGCGCGGAGCAGGTTTTCGGCGTCGGCATATTGCTTGCGCTGAATGAGCAAGTGAGCAAGGCCGGAGTTGGCAGCTGAGGATTGAGGGTCGGTAGCCAGGATGCGGCGGTAAGCGGCCTCGGCGGCGTCGTTTTGGCCGGATTTTTCGGCAAGTTCGGCGGCGAGCAATGTGTCGGCCGGCGTTTCCGGCGAGAGCTTGAGGGCTTCAAGCAGGTCGTTGGAGGCTTCGGCGGAATCGGTGTCGCGATCGATGCGCGCCAGTGCGCGCCAGGCTCGTGCCTTCAGTGCGGGACCGGCCTCGCCGGGATCGAGAGTGGTAGCGGTGACGAGTTCAGAGCGCGCCGCGTCCAGCTTATTTTGGCGGGCAAGAAGCAGGCCCAGCGAGATGTGCGCCTCAAACAATTTGGGATCGGCATCGATGGCACGGCGATAAAGAGCGGCAGCATCGTCGAGACGATTTTGCGCGTCGGCCACATAGCCGGCGTCAAAGAGGGCTCGGGCGTCGTTGGGATGGGCGGCCAGCCACTGATCCAGTTTGGCTTCGGCAGTCTTCCAGTCGGAACTGGCGATGGCAGCCTCGGCGGCGGCGACTGCACCCGGAACGGGCTGGGGCATTGGGGTGGAAGCATTGGCGGGCGGCGCCGGAGAGCCGGAGCCGGAGGAGGAAGTTTGTGCTGGGAGGGCGGCCGATGCGGAGACGGGAGCCAGAACGAGGGCAAGCAAAGCAGAGCGGAACACAAAGAGCCTCAGTTCACAGTGTAATGAAGGGATGCGCTGCTGGACTGGCGGTGTGATTAGCGTGGCAATCAAAGGGGTTACGGGCGCTGCAAAGTTCAAAAAAATACAACTTTGCCTAGAATAGCGGCATCTAACAGGCGTGTCGGGTCCCGCCTTGGGGATAGAGGAGACAGGCAAAGAATGCTGCCGGGGGGCGGGATGATCGGGATGTACTGACAACTCCTGCACTAAACGGGGTGATACGATGAGCTTCCTCTCGATGCAACATATTCCCTTGAAGCGGGCCTATCTTTGCCAGGATTGCAACTGCATCGGTAACTGCGCGAGACAATGTCCGGCGTGCGCATCCGAGGCGCTGATCGGCCTGGCCGGCGTACTGAATCGCGAAGCGAATAACGAAGCGCAGCAAGGATTCGTGCAAATGGCTGGGCTGGCTGCCTGAATTCCCCAGGCCTGCGAGGTTTGTCAGAGCATTAAGAACCCTCTGCCGCATGCCAGATGCATTACGGCAACGCAGGGATGGGACTCTGTCCGCGCGGCGACGTCGCTTGCGGCACCACGTATAATGGAGAATGGCCGGTTGCGCCCTGAGCCTCGCTGAGGAGACAGTGACGCGTCCGGACAGGTTTACGCCGGTGCCTTCCCTTTGAATGATGCCATCGTCATCCGCGGTGCGCGGACACACAACCTGAAAAATCTCTCCTGCGAGATTCCGCATGGCAAGCTGACGGTGATCAGCGGCGTGTCGGGCTCGGGCAAAAGCTCGCTGGCCTTCGACACCATTTATGCCGAAGGCCAGCGGCGGTATGTGGAGTCGCTCTCGGCCTACGCGCGGCAGTTCCTTGAGCGGATTGAAAAGCCCGATGCCGACGAGATCGACGGTCTGGCGCCGGCGATTGCCATCAAGCAGAAGAATACGACGCGTAATCCGCGCTCGACAGTGGCCACAGCCACGGAGATCTACGATTACCTGCGTCTCCTGTATGCGCGCTGCGGAACGGTACACTGCGTCCACTGTGAGGGGCTTGTCAAGCGCGATTCAGTGGACGAGGCGGCCGAGGCTGTGCTGGCGCTGGGCGAGGGAACGCGGCTGAACGTGCTGTTTCCGGTGGCGACTGCGACGCCTGCTGCGGAGCCCGAAGCGAAGCCAGTGAAGACCGCGGGCCGGGCAGCGAAATCGGCAGGCAAGTCAAAACCGGCGGCGAAAGGCGGCGACTCACCGCACAACGAAACGCTGAAGGGACGGCTCGCCGAGTTACGCGCGGGCGGTTTCAACCGGCTTTGGCAACAGGGAAGGATCTTCGAGTTTTCTACGCCGGAATCGCTGCTCGATCTGGATTTCTCTGCACCGATCTTTGTGCTCTTGGATAGGATTGTCGTGAGCGCCGATGCGCGTCCGCGCATCGTAGATGCCGTGGAGATTGCCTACCGGGAGGGCGGCGAAGCGTTTTTTGAGGAAGCGCAACGCGACGAGACGGTCGGGCGGCGGCGGCTGCGCTTCAGCGGCGAGTATGAGTGCACGAGTTGCCACCGGCCGGGCCGCGAGCCGGAACCAAGACTGTTCAGCTTTAACAACCCCTTTGGGGCGTGTCCGCGCTGTCAGGGCTTCGGCAACACGGTGGACTACGACCTGAACCTGGTGATTCCCGACAAAAGTTTGAGCCTGAATGGCGGCTCCATCGATCCGTGGAACCGGCCCAAGTACCGGCCGTGGTTTGGCGAAATGCGCAAACGCGCGGCGGAGCTGGGCGTGCCGCTGGACGTGCCGTGGAACGAGCTGCCCGAACAGGCACGCGAAACGGTGCTGCGTGGCAGGGATGGTTTTGCGGGCGTGATGGGCTTCTTTGCGCAGATGGAGCGCAAGAAATACAAGCTGCACGTGCGCGTGATGTTGAGCAAGTATCGCGGCTACGCGGAGTGCCCGGATTGCCGCGGGCAGCGGCTGAGGCCTGAGGCGCGCTCTGTGCGTATGGGGAATAAAGGGGGCGGCGAAAAAAACATCTGCCAGGTGACGGCGCTGACCGTCGCGCAGGCGAAGGAGTTCTTTGACGAGCTGCGGTTGACGCCGATGCAGGAGGAGATTGCGGGACCGATTCTGCATGAGGTGCGGCAGCGGCTGAGCTTTCTTTCCGCCGTGGGACTGGAGTACCTGACATTGGATCGGCTCGCGTCGACGCTCTCGGGCGGCGAGGCGCAGCGCATTCAATTAGCGACTTCGCTGGGATCGCAACTGGTGGGAGCGTTGTATGTGCTCGACGAGCCGTCGATCGGCTTGCACACGCGCGACACGGAGCGGTTGATTCGCATTTTGAAAGAGCTGCGCGACCTGGGAAACACAATTTTGGTGGTGGAGCACGACGCCGATATTCTGCGCGCGGCCGACCATTTGCTCGACCTGGGGCCGGGCGCAGGCGAGTTTGGCGGCAAGCTGCTTGCGGAGGGCGTGCTGGCTGAGATCGAGGCGAATCCGACGTCGCTTACAGGGCGCTATCTCTCTGGGAAGATTTCGATTCCCGTGCCCACGCGGCGGCGCGCGCCGGGACGGGAAAAGCTGGTGCTGCGCGGGGCGCGAGCCAACAATCTGCATGGATTGGACGTGGAGATTCCTCTGGGGCTGCTGGTTGCGGTGACGGGAGTTTCCGGCTCGGGCAAGTCCACGCTGGTGCACCAGGTGCTGTATCGCGCGGTGGCGCGCGCACTGGGGCAGAGCGATGGCGGCGACCCCGCAGGGGTTTTCAGTTCACTGAGCGGCGTGGAGCGGCTGAACGACGTGGTACTGGTGGACCAGACTCCCATTGGACGCACGCCGCGCTCGAATCCCATTACCTACATCAAAGGATTCGATTTGGTGCGCGAGCTGTTTGCCGCGCAGCCTGAGGCCAAGCGACTTTCGCTCACGCCGGGGCATTTCTCGTTCAACGTGCCCGGCGGGCGCTGCAACACCTGCGAGGGCGACGGTACGGTGACGGTGGAGATGCAGTTCCTGGCCGATGTGGAGCTGCCTTGCGAAGACTGTAATGGGACGCGCTACCAGACGAAGATCCTCGATGTGCGCTACAAAGGCAAGAACATTCACGACGTGCTGCAGATGACGGTGAAAGAGGCGCTGCGCTTTTTTGCCGGGCAGAACAAGCTCGTGGAAAAGTTGGCGGTATTGGATGAGATCGGGCTGGGTTATGTGCGGCTCGGCCAGTCGGCGACCACGCTCTCAGGCGGCGAGGCGCAGCGCGTGAAGCTGGCCGCACATCTGGCTCAGGTGCGCGCGGCGAACGCGGCGGCGAAGCCTTCGCAGGCCAGCCGCGTGCTGTACATTCTGGACGAGCCGACCACGGGCTTGCACTTTGACGATGTATCGAAGCTGCTGGCGGCGTTCAAGAAGCTGATCGACGGCGGCGGCTCGCTGATCGTGATCGAGCACAACATGGACGTGATCAAGAGCGCGGATTGGGTAATCGACCTTGGGCCGGAGGGCGGCGAAGCGGGCGGGCGCATTGTGGCCGCGGGCACTCCCGAGGAGATCGCGGGCAATCTGCATTCGCATACGGGGAAGTGGCTGGCGCGCGTGCTGTAAGCGTCGTGCCTAGGCTGCGCTTGCGGGGCTGCGCGAGAAGCACCAACCGTCGCCATGGAGCCAGCAGGATTCGTCTTTTTCGTGCGCATCGCAGCGCAGGGAGCGCACGACGGCGCCCTTATCGCGCTTGAGCGCCACGGCGAGCTCGTTGCTAACGGCGGGATCGCGCGCTCCGGCAAAATCGACGAAGAAAACGGAGCCGTCGAGTGTTGCTGCGTAGAGATCGGCGGTTTTGCGAGTGATCTGCGCCATGGTTCCCGGTCCTCGCGTGGAGGTGAGCGGGAAGAGCAGCTTGCCTTCGGGCTTGAGGGCGGCGAGCCAGGCGGCGAGTGGATGCGTGGCGCCGGCACTGACGACGATGACGTCGGAGGGTTCGAAGGGGCCGAGTGCGCCATCGGCGTGAACCACTGTGACCTGCGGCCAGGCGGAGAGAGCATCTGCGGCTCGGGCGGCAAGGCCTTCGTCGATTTCGACGGCGATAATTTTCCCCTGCGGGCCGGTGAGCTCGGCCAGGATGGCGGTGTAATATCCGGTACCGCAGCCGAGATGGAGAATTTGGTCGCTCAGGTGCACGTCGAGAAGGCTCAGGTAATAGGCCCACAGACTGGGCTGGCCATTGTTCAAATGCTTCGCCTCGTCGAGCACGATGAGCGCGTCGCGATAGACGTGGGTGGGATCGGCGTCCTCAGTGAACGAGGACGTTCCACTGCTTTGAATAATCCACGGGCCAGGACCGACGAAACGCTCGCGTGGCACGGTTGCGAAGGCGGCAAAGATGGCGGGCGAGGAGATGCGGTTGAGGCGGCACAACTCCTCCGCATAGAAGCGCCGCGCGGATTTGATCAGATCGGCCGTTGCAGGTTGCATCGCGCTCGTCGGCGCCGTTGTTGGGAGTTGCCGCGGGACAGCGCCGCCTACGCGGGAATTATAGACGTGGAGCCTGGGCAATTTGCTGCCCCGACGGGGCCTTATGTGAATCCAGATCAGGGCAAATCGAAATGATCATCTTCAGGGGTTCGTCGCGAGGTTTGCCCCGGCGCGGCGATTCCGTACTTCAAATCGAGGAACTCCTGTAGCGCGGCAGGCAGAAACGCGGCGATCTCCTGCCAAGTGAGCACCTTCAACCGCACACGCAGTTCGGCATTCCTGACGGCCGCCATCACCTGAAACCACTCTTCGCGCAGGTCCGGACGGCGTTCGTCGTGCAGCATGCAGAAGCTGCACTGCGCGGCATGAGCCGCGAGCACGCCGCGGATGAGCTGATAACTCGCGTAGCCCGCTTCGCCGGGAGCGCGAAAGCTGGTCTCGACGGAAGAAAAAGAAGACGGGTCGCCGACGAGGCTTTCCAGTTCCTGCGATTCGTTCTCGGGAAACTCGCTTGCCTGCATCCGCCGCGTAGTGGCGATCTCGGTGCGCGGGAGCAGATCACGGTCAAACACGGCGTCGAAGTCGCGATAGGACTCCACGATCGCCGCGGCGCGCGATTGAAAACCAACCTCGGTTAGCTTCGCCTCGACGAGCAGCGAGCCAAAGCGCATATCGATTTCGGTGCGATCGGATCGGCCATTGGCCAGCGGCACGCGCGCCTTCCAGCCAAAGATGGGAACCGCCTCGGTATCCACGCCGAGCGCATTGCGAACGGCAGCGGATTCTGCTACGCCGGGCGTGCAGAAAATGTTCATCAGCAGCGCATCGGAACTCATGCAGGAGTCAAGCTCGCGCCAGCGGCGGTCAGGCTCGAACTGGGGTTTAGGCAGTGACCGTGCCGCCTGCGCATGGACCTTATCGAAGCGCCGCATCCACTCGGCATGCGCGACAATGGCCCCATAAGCGGCATCGAAGAAGTTTCCATGGCGGCCGCCCTCCGGCGGGGTCCCCGCAGACGGGTCTTTGTCTGCGGGGTGTTCAGGCGGGGTCCCCGCAGACGGGTCTTCGTCTGCGGGGTATTCGGGCGCATACACGATGACCGGCGCGCTTCCGTAGCTCTCGACATGCGTGCGCCCGCGCGCGTAGCTGCGGTTGCGCAGCGCTAACTCAGCTCGGAGTTGAGTAGAGTACCAGGCTGGCTGCAAGGCCATATCGAGAAGCGTACACCGGCCGGAGCGTAGCGCCTGCAACCATGGGGGCACGGCCAGCTTTTTTCAGGTCGGGCTGTCTTACGTGAGCACTGGCGCGTCCGCTACTCCTGCCACGCCGAAGACGCGCCGGTAGCGTTCGGCTTCTTTGGCGTCGCCCAGAGCTTTGGAGTAATTGTCAGAGAGCTTGACCGCGGGCCTGCCTTCAACTTCGGTCAGCTTGCAGACCAGGCCGACCGGGTTGAAGCCGTCGTTGCCCTGGGGATTGCAGTTGCGGAAGTCGTTGGTGAGCAGAGTGCCCCAGCCGGCGCTGAAGCGAATGCGGCGCTCCGGGACCCAGCGGCCGGCGTCGTAAAAATCGCTTGCCGAGTGGAAATCGTCGGGCAAGGCGCCATTGCGCCGAGTGCCCGCAAAGTAGGCGTGCAAACTTAGAATCTGCTCCACATCGAGTGCGTCGCTGGCAATCAGCCGCTTTTGGCGCGGATCGCGCCCATGCTGCTCTAGCCATGCGATATATTCGTCGCCTGCCACATACGCGTCCTTACTGTCGATGCGCTGGCCGGTCCAGTTCGCTACCCAGGCAGGCGCTCCGCGCAGGAATTGCGTGGTGCCGAAGGTATCGGGAAGCAGAATGAGCAGTTCGCCCTGATAACTTTGCTGCCATAACTCCAGCAAGCGGTATTGCGAGGTGCGTAACTCCTCTTCATCGCGGGCGAGCGCGGCCATGGCCATGGGCAATTCGTGGCCATTGGTGCCGATGGCTTCGAGGTCGTGCTTGTAGGCGAGGTACGCGTTCGAGGTGCCGGAAAAGCTCTCGCCGAGCGTGTTATGCATGGCATTCACGACGTACTCGTGCCAGAGAAAGCTGTGCCTGCGTCGCGTGCCGAAGTCGCTGATGCTGAGATCGGGAACGCCGCGCAGCCGCTCCATCTTTTCCCACAGCCGGGTCTTGGCGCGCGCGTAGAGAATATCGAGTTCCATCTCGCTCAACTGCTTCAGCGCGGCGCGCGTCTTCAATTCGCCGATCTGGGAGAGCGCGTAGATCTCCCACATCGAAGTTCCGGACCACAGGCCGTGAAAGCGAAGGGTGATTTGTCCATCCTGGACGAATAATTCGTAATCGGAAAGCCTGAAGTCGCGCTCAAGCCAGTCAAGGAAAGCTGGCTCGAAGATGCCGCGCCGCCCGTAAAACGTGTTGCCGGCCAGCCAAACCAACTCCGACTTCCGGAAGCGGAGCCGGCGCGTGACCTCGAGTTGCTCGCGTAGCTGCGGGACACCAACGATTTCGCCCAGACGCACCGAAGACGTGCGATTGATGAGAGTGAACGTGGCACGCGTCTTCGGAAAATGCTTCCAGATGAACTGGAGCATGAGAAGTTTGTAGAAATCGGTGTCGAGCAGGGAGCGCGTAATGGGGTCCATCTCCCAGTTGTGATCGTGCGCGCGCCTGGCGAAATCGATAATCACAATGAACTTACTTTACTCGAGTTGTGGCCCTGGCAGGAAGTGATTTGCGGGGGTTCGTGCAGTTGCAGCGATCAGTAGCTCAACTCCAGCACATTGACCGAATAGGGCGCAAAGGTCTGGGTAAATTTGGGTCCTGCGATGGAAACGGTGTGCGCAATCGGGACAACGGCGTCGGGGTGCGCGATGCTGTTGGCCGCGTTGGGCGTCTTGCCGCTCATTGTGGTGAGCGTGGCCCGAGGCGCGAGGTGGGCGACGCCAGTCAGCGCAATCGTGAGCGGTTCTGAAGCCGAAGTCGCGTTAACCACTTTGACGAAGAGCGTGTGTTTTTTTTCGTCGCAGGTTGCGGAAGCATAGACGCGCGACGGGGCGTTGGCGAGCGTGCTGGCCACGACTTGAGTTCCCAAATGAGTGGAGAACATCACCTGTGTCCAGTAGCTGGGCGAGCCGTAGCTGGTGAGCGCGTCGTAGCCGATTAGATCAGGAGACCACTGCATGCCACCTGGGTTCACGTTGACGAAGAGAGGCGCATAGCTGGCCATGATGACCAGATCGCTGTTGCGCTCGAGGCCCGTGAGCCAGGCCGCGTCGGCCAGTGCCGCCTCAAGATTCGGCGTAGGGTCGCCTTCGCGCGTGGCCCATTCGCCGACGAAGATTTTGGGGCCGTTGCGGCTGGCCTTGTCGTAGTGGTCCGCCTCGTTGAACGACTGCTCGGCCGGCATGTAGAAGTGCTCGTCGAGCACGTCGGGTTTGACGCTTTTTACAGGGGTGGTGGCGATGATCTTCAGATCGGGAAAGCGCTGCTTGACGGCGTGGTAGAACTGAGCGAAGCGGCCGTCGTAGGAGCCGGAACGATCGAACCAATCTTCGTTTCCGACTTCGACGTAGTGCAGTGGGAACGGGGCCGGGTGGCCGTCTTTGGCGCGCTCGGCGCCCCACCTGGTGTCTGTGCCGCCAGTGACATACTCGATCTCGTCGAGCGCATCCTGTACATAGGGTTCCAGGGCCGGTCCCGGATCGACGTGCTCTCCGGCCAGCGAGTAGCCTGCATAGACAGCAAGCACCGGCTCCATCTTCAGGTCTTCGCACCACTCCAGAAACTCGAGCAGGCCCATGCCGTCGGACGAGCGGTAATGCCAGGGACTCATGTGCGTGGGCCGCTCGGCCCATGGGCCGATAGTCTTCTTCCAGTCGAAGCGGTCGGAGATATGGTCGCCCTCAAGATAGTTGCCGCCGGGCAGGCGCAGGAATTTGGGCTGCATGGCAGCCAGCTTCTGCATGATGTCGATGCGGTTGCCGCCGGGCCGCGCGTGCCAGGTGGGCGGGAAAAGGGAAATGAGGTTGAACCACACCGTGGCCGGGCGAGCGATGGTGAGGATCAGGTGGTTGTTCGACGAAACCGGCACGTCGCCGGTCTTGAGCGCGTAGGTGAACTGCTTCCACTCGGCGGTGAGTCCGGTGACGGTGGCCGTGGCCGCGTCGACGCCGGTCTGGTCGTTCTGGAGGCAGACGGTGACGAAAGTGCCGGCGGTATCGGTTTTGGCATAGAACGATCCTGTGTAAGTTGTGTTCGGCAGCACGGGGATGCCCCAAAAGCCGCCGTTCTCGATTCCTGCAGACGAGCCTGGAGCGGCTGCACTGACGCTCACTTTGAGGCTGCGCGGATTTGCCGCGCTGGGCCCGGTGGATTCGTCGACGGAGACGCTCACGATGGAGTTACCGCGCGCCACGATGGGCCAGGGGGTAAGCGAGTCCCAAGCGCTGCCAATAGCGCGGTCGCGCACCAACTCGGCGTAGATTCCGCCATCGTAGGAATAGTTGATTTCCTCGGTCATGAGGCCATAGAGCGTGGGGCTCACGTTGGCGGTGGGGTGGTCCACCTGAATGGCCAGCGAAGGCGCCTGCGCAATCAGGCCCGAAGGCAACAGGAACGCGGCGACGAATGCGGCAACTGCGGCGGGTTTGTTCATGACCCCGCCATCGTAATGCGAAAGTGAACTGTTTGACAATGTGGAAAACGTTTACTCAGCGTCGGCAGTCAATAGACGGCAGCAGCCGTGCATTGGCTACGAGCTACAGAGTGGAAGCTTCAGGCGCCTTCTCAGTTCGCCATCGTAGAAATTGACGGTGATGCGGCCGGTCTCGTGCGCCGCACCGACTTCAAGGAAGCTGGTTTCCACGGGCATCGGATCAAGGCGGTCTATGACCTGTCGGCCCAGCTCGTCGCGGCCAATGCGGCTGAGGATGGCGGCGTGATTGCCCAGCCGGCCGGCCATCACGGCGAAGTTGGCCGGCGCTCCGCCGAGCCTCATGCCCTCCGGCAAAATGTCCCACAGCAGTTCGCCTATTCCCAGAATCAGATGCCTTCCGTTCATGGCCTCTACTCTCTACTCTCTACTGCCTACTCCCTGTCCTTCCAACCCAGCGATAGATCGAGCAATCCTCCCAGCCCGTGGCCGCGTACTCGGCTCCGGGCTGCCGCTTGAGAATTGTGCGGTCGGCGACGGCGTCGGCGTGTGTCCGCCGCACTTGGCCGAGAAAAAGCCGCGCAAATCCCGGCTCGCGTTCCAACACGCTCTCCTGCTCGTTGTTTACGTACAGGATATCCAGTTGTCCCGCGCGTTCGGCAAGGTTCCGGCCCCAGGCGCGCAGCAGACGGCGCAGCACGGGTGCGCCGAACGGGTTGAAGAGAAAGGCCACGCACGGATCGGGCGGGAGCGGGAACTCCGCTGCATCGCGGCAGTGCATGCGCATGGGTGCGAGGGCGCGTCCTGCGGCGCGCCACGACGCCAAATTCCCGCGGCCGATGCGCGCCAAAGTTGGGTGCAGCTCAATCCCGACGACGGCACGAAAGGGGTACGCCGAGGCCAGCAGCATGGCCCGCCCCATGCCTGCGCCCACGTCGACGAAGGTGTAGGCGTCGATGGGTGCCACCGGACGGCATCGACGCCAGCGCGCAATCATGCCTTGAAACACCGAAGGTGCAACCGCGTAGTAGGCCGTGAAGTGCCGGTCGCTGCGGTGCCCAAAGCCGAGATGCCGCCCCGCCACCAGACCACTGGTGCGGACTCCAAATTCCAGGTCAAAGGGATGGCGAATGAGGCCATCCTTGACTGCCAGCCCCGGCAAGAGCCGCGGGTTTGCCTTCTTCGTTTCACCTTTGCCTGGCGCGGGAACGCTCACGCTTGAACGTTAGCACAACAAAAGGCGCCCGCTGCGATGAATAGCCGTGAACGCGCCGAGGTTTTTCACTATAAAAGAAGACCGGGAGGAAGCAGGCGCATTCCGCGGGAGCGGATTTTACGATGAAGGCCATATTTTTTCTTGACTCCGCAGCAGCGCTTCTGCAAGACTGCGTTCGCGCATTCTGCTCGCGCATTTTCGACTCTTTCCATAGGCTCTCGAGCTTCTGCGCTGCACGGCGGCACAGAGGCGCGAGTTCAGCGATGCAGCCCGTGCAGGCCCCAATCTTCTCAGGTCAACAAGGAGGAATCATGAAGAAGTATCTGGCGGAACTGGTAGGCACCTTCATTCTGGTGCTTTTTGGATGTGGAACGGCCGTAATTGCCGGCGATAAGGTCGGCATTCTGGGCATTGCATTCGCCTTTGGGCTAGGGCTCATAGCCGCCGCCTATGGGATTGGCCCCATCTCAGGATGCCACATTAACCCCGCGGTCAGCCTGGGTGTATGTGTTGCGGGACGGATCACAGTCAAGGACATGATCGGCTATTGGGTGGGACAGTTTGTGGGCGCGATTCTTGCGGCCTGGGTGCTGCTCGTGATTGCGGTCGGCACCTCCGGATACAGCCTTGCGGTGAACGGGTTGGGCCAGGACGGCTGGGGGCCCGGATATCAAGGCGGATACAACATTCAATCGGCCATTCTGTTTGAGTTTGTGGCCACGGCAATCTTCGTGATCGTGATTCTGGGCTCGACACAAAAGAGCGCGCCGGCAGGATTCGCGGGGTTGGCCATCGGCATCACGCTGGTCGTAATTCACATCTTCGGTATTCATATCACGGGCGTAAGCGTGAATCCGGCACGGAGCCTGGGACCGGCGCTGTTTGTCGGCGGCCAGGCACTCAAGCAGGTGTGGCTGTTCCTCGTCTTTCCCAGCGTAGGCGCCATTGTAGCGGGACTGCTGTTCCGCACCAAGCTGCTGGCCGCTGAATAAAGCGCTCGCGCGCAAAAAATCGGGGAGCGGACACAAAGCCTGCTCCCCGAAGCTTGTTGGCTGGCTCGACGCCTTCCGAACGGTCACTTGGCGGCTTCGAGTTCAGCGATGTACTCGACCACGGCTTCGCTCCATCCGTCGATGTGCGTCCATGGACCGTAGCCTACACCGTTGCGGTTCGAGGCTACGTTGATCGTGTAGCCCCTGCCGCGCGGAGCGGGAACACTGTCGTGCGACTGCTCGTCAGTGATGACGACGAGCCGGTCGTAACGCTCGCGGCATTCGGCCTCGACGTGGGCCAGAGCCGCTCCCAGCATGGTTCCCGAGTGCGGCTGGCTCGTTTCGAGCGCGTCACGCAATGCCATTCCGCGCCGTGGCGGCACCAGCTTCGCGTGATCGGAAAAGGTGCAGATGGCGATCTTCTCTGCTATTTCGCGCAGCAGAATCGCCAGCCCATATGCGGCGTCGGTGCGCCGCATCTCAGAGCGGTGCGAGAGCGGCGACTCCATGGAGCCGGAGACGTCGACCAGCAGCACGGTGTGGCCCGGCAGGCTGCCCGAGCGGCCGTCAATCGCCCGTCCTTCAAGAGCCCGAAACATTGCGGCCTCAAGCGGCTGCTCCCACTGTGGCGCCGAACGCGCGGCTGCAAGAAAACGGAAGGGCAGAACCCGATCCGTCTTCACCGAGGCCAGAGCGGCCAGAACCAGTTCCTCGCTGACGCCGGCCTGCTGCAGGTTGCGCAGGTTGCGCAATAGAGCCAGCGCGCCAAGCTTGCGCTCGGCCAGCAGGCGCTCCCACGCTTCGCGCTTTTGGGCGCCTTCGCCGCGTCCGGCAGCCGAGAGCGCAACCTCCCAGGTGTCGGGCGTGGCAAGCTGGTTGTCGACCAGGCGCTTCCACAGCGCGGCCTGAGCCTCATCGGCGGGCCGGGCGTGCGAAAGGAAGAGCACATCGCGCAAGCGAACGGCCCCGGCACGGTCGTACTTGGCCAGCGCGTACTCGTCGAACTTGCCGAATGCGGCGGCCAATCCCTTTTTTACCTGCGCGGAAAGCGGCTGGCGGCCCATCGCCCAGTAAATGGCGACAAACTCGCTCAACTCATCGGCGCGCTGGATGACGCGAGCCAGAGTCTCGGCTACCAGGCCGCGATGCGTGGCAAGACGCGCCATCTCGCGCACCAGCAAAAGCGGAGCGTGGCGCAGCTTCATGCGCTCGCGGGCCTCGACGGCCAGCGCGGCTACCTTCTCAGCCTCGACCTGCGGGACCAGCTCATGAATCCGGCCTGCGATCTCGACGCCGTCCTCGTAGAACTCACCCTCCCACAACATGCAGGAGAGAACCGAACGGCGCAGAGACTGCTCCGGAGTAATGACGCGTGCCCGGGCTCCCTCGTGGGTGCGTGGACGCGGCTTGGGCTTGAAGATGTTCAGGCGCATGGCGCGCCTCCTTTCTGAGTAAGAATATCCTGCCGGGGAATGATCGGACGCGGAACGTAGCGCCAATCGCTTGGCGGCAGGAGTCGAACCTGCTTGCACCGGAAGTATCCGAGGCCTGCGCCACCGGCAATCTTGTTCTGGTTTTGGACGAGCGATTCGTCTGCACAAAAATCTGGCCGGGGAACAAGCGGCGACGGAACGTTACGGCGTCCTGAACCACTAGACGACTTGAGCACAAGTCTCAAGGCAGGATTCGAACCTGCGTTTCCGGCTCCCAAGGCGAAGTATCCGTTACCTACGCCACCGGCCTCTGCCTGCTCTCAAAAAGAGAGCCGGGCTCCGAAAGCTTTAGCCGGGGAACAAACGGGGCGGTATGGCGCTCTACCACTGAGCTACCGGAGATTCCTCTCCGAGCGGGAATCGAACCCGCGTCACCGCGCTTAACAGGCGAAGTAACCGTTCCCTACGCCACCGGCCAAACTCTATGTCAAACAGCAATCCGCGCACAAAGTCGCGCCGGGGAATGAGCGAAAGGAGTTCGGAACCTCCGTCCCGGCATTTACGCCGAAATCGGCCCGCTCCGGCAGGGTTTCCTCAACCCTGCTTTTCGTGGCAGGAAGTAACTCGTTTCATCGCCACCGGCGCTCTACCTTATTCCCTCTGAGTTAGAGACATAGCTTTCCCCAAAACGCCACATAACTTGCCGCGGCGCCAAGATAGAAAGCATAGATCTAACTCAGCCCAACCTTCCCCGAGGGAACAAACGAAGACAGACGTTGTCAAGACGATGAAGCTGTCTTCTCCGCCACTCGGGAAAACTCATCATGCGTGCAGGATGCGCAGGAGGCGAACCGCAACGGGTTACGAGAGATAGAGAAACCACGCCCGGCGGCCGGATGGGCTCGTACTGAGCCTTGCCAGCCTGCGCATCGAGACTTGCGTTTTGTTCTTCATCGGGCGTTCTCCTACGCAGTGATTACTCTGCCATAACTCACAAATAAATGCAAGAGGATATCTGGAATATTTTCTTAACTCGATGTAAGTTACTCGATCTTGTGGCAGAGAAACTGCGGATTCAACCAACCTAAAAAGCCGTCAGACGGTCGCAATGAAGCGCAGGCGCACATAGTCGGCAGTCCAGTGGCCTTCTTCGTCGCGTAGGGAGGGAGCAAGGAGCGCGACGGTTTCGTCGACGGCGACCTCTCGCAGATGCACGGGCAGTGCATCGAGGGCGCCGCGGCAAAAAGTGTTGAGCCAGCCTATCATTCCGCTTGCAGGAAGCGGCGTGGGGCGAGGAAAGAAAAGAATGCGTGCGACGGTGAAGCCGTACTGCTGAAGGCGGCGGGAGTAAGCCTCCGCGGTGGGATAGTAATTCCCGCGCTCGCCAAGGCCGGCAAAACCGTGGCGCGCAAGCACCGCGGCAAAGGCCACGCGGATTGCAGCGATGTTGCCATGTCCACCCATCTCAGCGACAAAGCGCCCACCGGGACGAAGGACGCGGCGCACCTGGGCGAGCATGGCGTCCTGGTCGCGAACCCAGTGAAGGACGGCGTTCGAGAAGACTGCGTCGAATGTTCGATCCACATAGGGCAGTGATTCGGCGGAGCCCTCTTCGGCTGCGATCCCGCGGGCACGCGCTGCTGCCGCCATCTGCGAAGAGGCATCGATAGCGGTCACGCTTGCGCCACATGCTGCGATTCGCTCGGTCAGTTGGCCGTCGCCGCAGCCCAGATCGAGGATATGTTCTCCGGGCTGGGCAGCGAGCCATTCAAGTACGCCGCCAGCCAGCTCATGCACAAATGCGCCCTCGCGTCCGTAGGTTTCAGGGTTCCAGGTTTGTGGCATCGATGGTCTCCAATCCTAGTGTCGGCGAAGGCGCTGGCATTAAACAAAATGATTCTTCTTTCGCAACGGATAAGAATATGTTATGCAGGAGGGAGTGGCGGCGCGGCAGGAAAAGTAGTCAGAGCGATTGCACAGGTACGAGCGTGAGGTCGTCAACGAGTCCAACCTCCTTTTGCACAAAAGGCTCGCCGTAGCGGACACCCGCCAGCAGGCCGTAGTGGCTCGCCTCTGCAAAGGTGCGCTCGCGAATCTCCTCTTCGGGAACAAACAGGCCGCTGCCTGCCGATTGGTTGGAGTACTGCGAGCCATAGGCCATAAGCGCCAGATGGCGCTGCTCGATGAAGGGTGTGATGTCGACGATGAAGCTGGGGCGCACATGGGCGTAGAGGCTGGCGTAGACAATTTTGAAAGGACGATGGGGCTCTGTGCCGGTATTCCACCCCACGGACAAGGACCTGTCCGGGAGGGGTCCGGTATCGACTTTCTTCAGGCCAGAGAGGAAGCAGGCCTCATAGCCGACCGTCGCAGCGATGGCGTGATCGGGATGGCGAGCCTGCCAATAGGGCAGGATGACGACGCGAGGGCGGAGCAGGCGAAGGACGCGGACGATGGCGATGCGGTTTTCGAGGGTGTTTTCGACCGCGCCGTCGGGTAGATCGAGCGCCTGGCGCCAACCTACTCCCAAAATACGGGCTGCTTCCTCGGCCTCGCGAGCGCGCTCAGCAGCAGTGCCGCGGGTTCCGGCCTCACCCTGGGTCAAATCGAGAATGGCGGTGCGCAGGCCGCGGGCCGCCATGCGCAGGAGGGTTCCCCCGCAGGTCTGCTCCACGTCGTCGCGGTGAGCGGCGATGGCCAGGACATCGGCTCGGAAGTCGGCGGCCTCGGCTGGCATTGGAGTCAGTAGACAGTATTGTTCGTGTCGGTGATCGCGTCCATGTAGGCCACGTCGTAGGCCGTGCCGGTCACTGTGACGTATTGATTGTCGATCGACGAACCGTCTTTTGTGGAGTAGATGTACACCTGGCCGCCCTCGGCCGTGTAGATCTTGTGCAGCCCGGTGACGGCGGCAATGCCCGTGGCGTCGCCAATGTACGGCTCCAGCATAGTAACGGTGTTCGTTGAAGTGTTGTACATCGTCAGACAGCCATAGCCGCCGGGGGCATCGGTGGCGTAGCGCACGCCTGCGGTGCAGCCGGTCATGGCGATCCACAAGGTGTTGTCGTCGGCCTCAAGGATGCGGCTCGCGGCGCCTGGCTGTCCATCGCTGATGGAGACGGGATTTGGAGCCGAGCTGGTGGAAGGCACAACCGTATTCGTGCTCAGGTTGACCACGGTTAGGTTGCCGCCGAAGAGCGTTTGCCCCTGCACGAGCTGCAGCTCCTGGCCCACAACGTACATGGTGGAGGAATCGACCAGGGCGTTGCTGGCCCCGCCGGGGATTGGGACAGTGGCGCTGGCGAGAGCGCTGGTCGTAGGCAGGAGTCCCGACGCCTGACCGAGCAGAAAGATCATGGGCGCAATCGCGACGCGTGTATAGGACGATGTGGTTCCCCCGCACTCGGGTCCGCAACTGAGGATATAGGCCGTGCTGCCATCGGACGAGAAGACGGCCTTGACCGGACGGTCGAAGGCGAGCGGAGCACCATAATACAAGCCTGGATATTTCGGGTCCGGACTGTCGGGACTTTGCATCTGAAAGAGGCACCATCCGGGTGCGTTCTGCGGTTCGCAGTCGACGGCGGCCTTAGGCCAGGTGGCGGGCCCGCCGGAGTAGGCGACCGATTGCGCCGTCGTGAGCTGGACCGGATAGTAGGCGTAATTGGAATTCTGAACGAAGGCCAGCGCCACGGAACCTCCGGGATTCACGCTCACGCGGTAAACGCCGGGAAGGCCGAGGGCGTAAGATCCGCCTTTGGCCTGGTTCACGACCGTCAGGACGTGAGCCGCCTGGCTGGCAGCAAAGACGTAGCTCTGGTTGCGGGTTATAAAGATGCTGGACGAAAGGCCGTTCAGGCCGCTGACGCTGCCGTTGGTCCTTTCCTGGGCGTAGCTGACCAGGGTGAAGCTGCCGTCGCCGAAGCCGTAGACAGCTCCAGTTTGTTCCTCGGGCATACTCTGGATGCTGATGGGTATTGCGCCGCTATAGCCGGAGACGGAAAAGGAGGCCGGTGAGCCGTTGTAGCCGCTGCGCTCGTCGTAGAAGGCGTCGACGATCTGGAGCGCTCCCTTGGACAAGACACCGGGGTTCTGGATCGCGATTAAGACGCGGTTGATCAGCCCGCTAGGGGGCAACACGCGACCGTCAAAGTAAGTGGTGCTACCGCAACCTGCCAGCGCGGCCGCGGCCGCCAAGGCTGCACTGGCGCTAATCCAAAGACTTCTCTTCTTCAAAATCCCAACCCTCGATTGAAAGCGCGGAGCGAGCCGCAGCCTTTACAAATTGATGGCGATTCGGTCTTGCCCTAAGAGGCAAAACCTGCTGCCGGGAACATGATTCTGCCGACGTTATGACTTCCGAAGTATAACAAAGCAACCCTGTCCTCCGGCGCCGGGCTAAATGGGCTCATTCCGGCTTGCCGGCGCCGTCGATAGATACAACCTTCCCGGCAATGCGGTAGCATGACAACAGAATGACCCGATTTGCCGAGATCTTTGCCGACCGCCCCGTGCTCGCCGACGGCGCCATGGGCACAGTGCTCTACGCGCGCGGCGTGTTCATCAACCGCTGCTACGAGGAGTTGAACCTCTCGGACTCTAATCTGATTCTCTCCGTGCACGAGGAGTACCTGCAGGCGGGCGCGGAGGTTCTTGAAACCAACACCTTTGGCGCCAACCGCTTCCGATTGTCGCGGCACGGGCTCAGCGGAAAGGTTGGTGAGATCAACGCAGCGGGGGTGCGCCTGGCGCGCCAGGCCGTGGAGCGCCTGAAGGAAAGACAGGCGGGCGAAGCGTGGGTGGCGGGCGCGGTAGGGCCGCTGGGCGTACGGCTGGAACCCCTGGGAAAGACCGGCCTGGACGAAGCCCGCGCGGCTTTTGCCGAGCAGATCGGCGTGCTGGCCGGGAACGGCCCCGGAAATGGTGTCGACCTGCTGATTATTGAGACCATGCCTGCGCTGAATGAGGCGCGCGAGGCACTGGAGGCCGCGAAGGCTGTAGCGCCTCATCTTCCCGTGCTGGTGATGGTGACGGTTGACGATGAGAGCGAGTGCCTGGATGGATCCTCGGCCGCGCAGGCGGCAGCGCTGCTGACCGAGTGGGGCGCCGGAGCTGTCGGGGTGAACTGCTCTACCGGGCCGGCCACGGTGTTGACGGCCATCGAGGCCATGCGTGCGGCCACCACGCTGCCGCTCGCCGGCATGCCTAACGCCGGCGTGCCGCGGGCTGTGGAAGGCCGGAATATCTATCTGTGCTCGCCCGAGTACATGGCCAGCTTCGCGCGCAAGGCCATTGCTGCCGGCGCACAGATTGTAGGCGGATGCTGCGGCACAACGCCGAATCACATTCGTGCCATGCGCTCGGCGATACGGGCTATGGATGAGCAGCCGCACGTGGAGGTGACGGGCGCCGCGCCGGCAATCAGCAAAGGAACGTCACCGGCGCCGTTGGCGCAGCGCTCGCGCCTTGGCTCGCTGCTCGCGGAGGGCAAGTTCATCACCATGGCGGAGTTTTTGCCGCCTCGAGGCATCGATTGCTCGAACGAGATCGAGGGCGCCGGATTGATGGCGCGGCTGGGTGTGCACGCCATCGATGTTTACGATGCGGCGCAGGCGTCGGCGCGGATGAGCGGGCAGAGCCTCTGCATCCAGATTCAGCAACACACCGGGATGGAGACAATCCTGCATTACACCTGCCGTGACCGCAATATTCTTTCCATCCAGTCGGATTTGCTGGGGGCTTCGTCGATCGGTCTGCGCAACATTCTGTGCGTCACCGGCGATCCGCCCAAGCAGGGAAACTATCCTGACGCGTCCGCTGTATTTGACGTGGATTCCATTGGCTTGGTGAACCTCGCCCAAAGGATGAATAGAGGTCTCGATATCGGCGCGAACTCCATCGGGGCGAGCACCAACTTCACCATCGGCGTAGGGGCCAATCCCGGAGCGCCCGACATCGATCACGAGCTGCGGCGGTTTGCCTACAAGGTGGAAGCAGGCGCGGAGTACGCCATCACGCAGGCGGTGTTCGACCTGCGCTTACTGGAGGAGTTTCTGGAGCGGATTAAGGACCACCGTATACCGGTGATCGCCGGCATTTGGCCGCTGACCAGCCTGCGCAACGCGGAGTATATGAAGAACGACCTGCGCATCTCCATGCCCGAGGAGATCATGCTGCGCATGGCGCAGGCGGATACGCCCGAGGCCGTGCAGGCAGAGGGAATCAAGATTGCGCAGGAGATGCTGAAGGCGGTGCGGCCCTACGTGCAGGGCGTGCAGGTGAGCGCGCCCTTCGGCAACTTCCAGGCCGCGGCCGAGGTAATCGCCAGTGCGCTGCCGCCGGGAAATTCCAGAACGGAGTAGACGCCATGCCGTCGTTTGAAGAATCGCTCAAGAAGCTCGAAACCATCGTCGACCAATTGGAGAAAGGCGATCTGGCGTTGGAAGATTCGCTCAAGCTCTTCGAAGAGGGCGTGGGACTGTCGGCCGCCTGCAAACAGGAGCTGGACGCAGCCGAGGGTAAGGTGCAGATGCTGGTGAAACAGCGCGACGGGTCGATGAAGCCGGAACCGTTCCTGACGGAAAAGTCCTTCTAAGCCGTAATCCCGATTCTAAGAAATCACTCCACTCCTAGCGCTTTTCGGTGTGCGCCGATTTGCGCAGCCAGCCCGAGCAGTGGCTCATCGCAGCCGCGCGCGGCGGCCAGTTGCATCCCGCCGCTTGCGCACGGGATCGCGACGGTGAGCACACCGGCCAGGCTAAACGGCGCAGTGTAGCGCAGTAGGCGGGGGCGAGTCTGGCTGTGGTCCGCGCCGGCTTCGAGGCGCGCAACCGGCGCGCAGGGCAGCAGAATAAGTTCGTGCTCGGCGAACAGTTTGTCCATGCGCGCGCGGAAATCTGCGTGACGTTTGCGCAGCACATAGATTTCAGCGGGCGCCAGGTTCGCACCCCACTTCAGGCGATCGCGGATGGCGGATTCGAAGCGATTGAAGTTGCCGGCGTGGATCTCGGCCGCCTCCGACGCCTGAAGAGGCGCAAAGATTTCCACCGATTCCATCCACCACGCGGGATCGATGGAATGCGCTGCGAGCCCGAGAGCCTGCAAATCACGAATGACGCCGCGAAAGCTCTCGGCGACCTGCGGGTCGCAATCGTGGAGAAAATTGTCCGCGAGGAACGCAAAGCGCGTGAATCGTCGAGTGAGCGCGCTCTCGTTTACGGCAAACGGAGCGGCCAATAAGGGCGCATCTTCAAGGTCGCGAAAGAGCCAGCCCATGGTGTCGAATGACTCCGCGAGATGCGCGCCTCCGCGCCAATCACCGCGCCCGAGCGTGGCGCGGTAGCCTGCCAGACCGCACAGCGCCGCGGGCACGCGAACGGAACCGCCGGTGTCGGTTCCGATCGCGGCTGCGGCGGAACCCTCCTGCACGCTGGCGGCCGCGCCGCTTGAAGAACCGCCTGTGAGCGCCGTGGAGTCGCGGGGCTGCACGCAGTCGCCGAATTCAGGATTCTCGCCCGTGATTCCGTAGGCCAGCGGATGGAGATGCGTTTTGCCCACGATGACGGCTCCGGCAGCGCGCAGTTGTTCCACGAGCCAGGAGTCATGCGCGGCCGTGCCATTCAAATCGCGGTAGAAGCGCGCGCCGCAACTGGTGGGCGTGCCGGCGAGGTCGAAGCAATCCTTTACGGAGATCGGCAGACCCCACAGCGCGGGTCGGCCATCGTCGAACGGGCCGCCATGGCCGCGCGGCATCACTTCAGCACGAGCTGCTTCCGCGCGCGTCCACTCAGCATCCCGCCAGAGGTACGTGTTGTACCCGGCATTTCCATTGGCTCTGGAGAGCGCGAGTTCGGCGAGTTCAGTAGGCCGGGATGCTCCGGCTGCGAGCGCCTCGCGAAGTCCACGGATCGTCCAGGGCAGTGCCGTCATACCGAAATTGTAGGCGGAAGAGGCAGAGCGCGCGGAGGGAAAGCCCGGGTCTGGCGCATAAAACCAAAGGCGGCTCCGTTGGGAGCCACCTTCGATCGCTTGCGAGAGAACCGGAATTAGAAATCCAGGTGCAGCGACATCTGAATCTGGCGCGGGCTGCCGATTGTGTGCTTGGTGATGCCAAGACCCTCGGGGCAGTTGTAAAAGCCCGTGTTCGCGCCATAGGCATTGGTTTGGCAATTGTTTGTCGGCGCCGCCTGCGTAGGTGCAAAGGGACTGGACCCGATCAGGTCGGGCACATTGTTGAACGCCAGGTTTTGATTGACGTTGTTTTGCGGAATGTCAAAACTGGAGGTGTTGGTGAGGTTGTAGACGTCGAAGCTGTAACGCAATGTGAATTGGTCGTGAATGAGCAGATCCTTCGTCAAGGAGGCATCGGCGCGGCGCTGCCACGACTGCCGGAAGATGTTGCGCTGGCCGTTGGTGAAGTTGGTTTCGAAGGGGTCGCCGGCAGGGACGCCCATCGTGCCAATCGGGATCAATGGGAGGGCGAAACAGCTTGCCTTCAAGGCCGCGCCTGTATGAGTCGTGGGATTGTAGAAGGCGCCGTTCTGGCCGGTGAGCGCATTCTTGCGCGTGCATCCGGGCGCCAGCGGTAAGATCGGGTTGATGATGCCGTCGAAGGTGCTGTAGAAGATACCGCCGACGGCGCCGGAGTAATCGATCACGCTGTAGGGCTGGCCGCTTTGAACGACGGCGAGACCATGAATGCCCCAGCTATTCAGCGCCTTGCCTGCCAGTGTACTTGCGCTAAAGAACTTTGGCGACGTGTAGGCATAGGTGAAGTTGAGAACGTGTGTGCGGTCGAAGTCGGCCGAGCCATAGGCGCTGCGAAGGTTGTTGGGATTGTTGCCGTTAAAGAAGAGGCCCAGTCCGCTTTGTTCGTCGGTGGCGTGTGAGAAAGTGTAGGATACTCCGGCCTGAAAACCGTGACTGAGCCGCTTTTCGAGATGCGACGTGAGCGCATGATAGGCCGCGATTCCGGCCGCGTTGTAGGACTCGGACTCCGATGAGTAACCGATATAGGGCACGCGCAGATCCACGTTGCCGCCCTCGAAGTTGTTCATCATGGCGCCATAAGCGCAGCTCGGATCGAGATTGACGCAGATCGGGTAAAAATTGTTGGGGTTATACACCGTATATCCGTAGCTGTAATATTGCGTGACCGATGCGTTGTCGTATTGAGAAAAGACCTTTCCGCCCGGATGGGTGGGATTGGACGCCGTTGCGATCTGCGCCTGGTTAAAGGGCACGGGAATCACCTGATGGCGGCCCAAATTGCCCACGTAGCCGATTTCAATCATCAAATCGTTGCGCGGCTGGTATTGAATGTTGAGCGTGAAATTGATGCTGTAAGGCAGTTTGTTGGCGCGATTGTACACACCGAGAACGAATGGCTGTCCGCTGTTCGAACCGGTCACCGTGCCATCGATAATCTCCTCGGCGTTGGGTAGATAATTGGCCACGTCGGAGGCTTTGGGATTGCTCGGGCCGGGTCCCAGTGAAGTGCCCCAGGGCGTGGCCAGGTTGTATTGCGAGTTGTCAACGTAGCCATTACCCTCAGCGTCGTATCCGCCGCCGCAGATGGGCACGTAATAAAGGTAGAGATAGGTCGGGTTGGCTGCGCTATAGGAAGAAGAATACGAGCAGTGCTGCTGGGTCACGAAGGGCGGCGTCTGCACAATGCCGAATGGGCCGCCTTCGACTTCGCCGGCCGCGTATCCTGGCGAGAGATAGGTAAACAGCTCGCCGCGGTCGTAGTAGAAGCCGGAGCCGCCGCGGACGACGAATTTGGAGTGGAAGTTGGATGGCTGCCAGGCGAAGCCGAAGCGCGGGGCGATGCCCCATTGGCGGCCGGTGAGCGTGGTGTTGGATACGCCAGAGGTCCCGTTCTTATTGTTGCCGGCGATAATGAAGCCCGAGCTGGTGATGGTGTCTGACGCCGCATCGTAGCTGTACTGCTTGGGATCGAAGTTGAACAGGTTGCCGTTCTTTTCCGTCAGCCCGCCGTTCCAGTCGTAGCGCACGCCGGCCGTGATGCTCAGGTTCGGCAGCACCTGGAATTTGTCCTGGATGAACAAGCCGGTTTCATTGGCGCGAAAATAGCGATTGGCGTTGCCCTGCAGGAACGTGGTCGCGTCAAAAAGTTGCGTGGTGTAAGGTGTGACCCAATTGTTGGCGTAGGTGACAAAATCCGGCGTGCTCACGTTGCCCGTGCCCGTGCGATGATCGCGCATGTTCAGCTGGGTATAAGACCAACTGCCGCCGAAGGCGAGCGAGTGGCGCCCTTTAGTCCAGATGGCCGAGCCCGAGGGCATGATGCGGTTTTGGAATACACCGGTGTTGGCGCCCTGATATTCGGAGTCGGGGCCGATCGACAGCGAAGGAAAGACCAGGCCATACAGTGGGCCTGCGCCTCCCGAGGGGCCGTAGCCCGACGGTGCGTCGAATGCATCGCCAAGGGCATCGTTAATGGTGATGCCGGGAAAATTATTGCCGAATGACGAGCTCATGCCGATTTGCTGCGGGGTGAAAAGCTGATCGTTGGTCGCGTAGGCTTTCTCGCGGAGAATGCCCACGGTCTCGGATATGCTCAGGCTCGAGCGGATGGTCTGTACGTTATTGATGGACCCTAATTGCGAGCCGGTGTCCATGTGAGCTGTGAAGCCGGGCACGTTGGAGTACGCGTACGGCGCACTGTTTGGGTCGTGCTGGTAGTAGTACTTCGCCGCGAGAATGTCCTTGGGGCCGATGTTCCAGTCGAGATCGGCTACGGCCTGATCGGACGTGAAGCGCGCCGTGCCGGGCAGGAACGCGTTGTAAGGCGAAAAAACATTGGGAGTGCCGGGAGCGTTCTGGTTGGGGATCAGCCACTTTCCCGGCTCGCCGGGTGCTGCTGGATAGGTGAAGAGATTGAGTTGAACCGAGTTTGGCGTCCAGTTGGCGGGGCTTACCGTCACTCCCGAGGTGGTTTCGTTCGTTATCCAGTTGCTATTCGCAATGGCAGTCAGACCTGCCGCGCTGCGGTTGGTATCGCTCAATCCGGGCGGCACAACGAGCAACTCGTCGCCGGTCTCCTGGTCGGAGATGTGCAGGTGCTGGTAGCCCACAAATCCAAACAGCTTGTCTTTGATGATTGGTCCGCCGATCTCACCGCCCGCGTTGTAGCGGTGCAACTCGGGATTCTTGTCGACGGCAGGGATGTTGTCATCCTTCTTGAAGAAGAAGGGCGCGGCGTTGATCCAGTTGGTGCCGCGATGGGCGTAGACCCCGCCGTGGAACTGGTTGGTGCCCGACTTTGTGCTCATATCGATGTGCGCGCCACTGCTGGCGCCCTGCTGCGCGTCGTACATCGAAGCGTTGACCCGGACCTCCGCGATGGTCTCGGGCGCCGGCGTGGGGATGGCGTTGCCAATGCCCAGGTAGACGGAGGAGGCGCTGGGAATGACGCCGCCGGCAGCATTGTTGGACTGGCCGGTGTTGTTCACTATACGGAAAGAATCCACCTGGCTTGTGCTTTTGCCGTTGAAGAGATTGCTGGCGTCGACGCCGTTGACGAGGAAAGCGTTGGAAGTATCGCGCTGGCCGTTGGCCCAGATGGGCACGTTGCCGAGGCCGGAGTTGGCGCCTGTGCCGCCCGGCAACTCCGCGTCGACTCCGGGAGAAAGGATCGCTAATCCGGTAAAGCTGCCGGTCGGCAACGGTACAGCGTCGATCTGTTGGGTTTCCATCACATAGCCGTTGGTGGTGTCCACGGCGTTCATCAGGGGCGCGGCATCGACCTCGACGGTGGTGGTGGCCTGGCCCACCTTGAGCGACGCGTTCACAGTGGCTGTACGGTCGGCCTGCACCGTGATGTGTGGGGTCTTTTGCGCTTCATACCCTGCAGCCGAATAG
>Ga0326728_10003559_pt1 | contig 47999 bp, 38 predicted proteins | sample MB3enrmetagenome_FD_207602 | JGI IMG/M metagenome (GOLD analysis project Ga0326728, IMG submission 207602) | Lab enriched peat soil microbial communities from McLean, Ithaca, NY, United States - MB31MN | ecosystem: Environmental > Terrestrial > Soil > Wetlands > Peat | place: USA: New York...
GGTTGCTCTCCAGCAGGGCCTGCCTCCGCTTCACCGGATGGCAGCAAGTGTAAAGGATGTCCGGAGACAAAATGTAAAGGATGTCCCGGCACTTGACACCCTCGCCTTTGGGGACCGGGGAGGTCGAGGAGACGGGCCGGGAGCCTTGGAGAAAAGCGCCGGCGCTCCCAAGCATCTCCAGGAAAAGCTGGCCTCGCGCTTTCTAGTTCCCTTGTTCCCTCGTTCCCTTGCTTCCTGCTCTTCTCAACTCCGCCACAATCTCTTCCGCCGCCTCGCGCGCCTCCGCCTCCTTATCCGGCGGAAAACTGATCGCCCCCACGCGCGCGTGCCCGCCCCCGCCATAGCGCTCGCAAATCTCTGCCAGGTTCACCATCTCCGCGGGGTCGGTCCTGGTCCACGGATTCGACCCGACGGAGACCTTCGTCCTGAAGCTGGACTTGGACAATCCGATCGAGTACGTGGCCTGCGGATACAAATAGTAGGGGATGAACTTGTTGTATCCTTCCAGCGGCTGGTCGCTGATGTCGAAGAAGATCGTGCCGTCGCGCTCCTCCGCGCGGTTGCGGATCAGTTCCAGCGCCTGCCTGTGGCGCTCCAGCAGCGGCGGCAGCAGGCTCGCAACAAACGGCTGGCTCAGTACCTCGGCCAGCGGCATCTCCGTCAGCAGCGGAATCAGCCGCGGAAGAAACTTGTCATCCTGCGTGGCCTCGATAATGAGCGTCAGCTTCATGGCTGGCGCAGCCATCTCCACCGCCGCTTCGGGGCTTTCAAACTTGGCCCCGTCCACTATGTCGGCCCAGCGAATCAGCTCCGCCACGGGAGCGGTATTGAATCCGTAGCGCGTTTGCGCGATATACCCCAGAAAGCTGGTGCACGAGGTATACGTGGGGTCGAAAAACTTGCGCGCCGCGCAAGCCGGGTCGCGCTGGCAGGCAAGAAAATTCTGCTGGTCCTCGCGCGTCAAAAAAGCCGACAGGTGATGATCGAACCACCAGGTGATCTTGGGCGAAGCCGAGTATTTAAAGTCCACGATCGCATTCTCGTCGCCGGTAAACTCGGCCTCGTCGAACAGTGCGCCGGCGCGGTGCACCAGCCCGTGATACTCGTAGCTGGCGCCGGGCGCAACGCGCTCGCGATGAAAGCGCGTGAACAGCGACGCTGAACAAGCTCCGTCAAAGCATTTGTCGTGGTAAAAGACACGAACCCGCAAAACCTGGGATCCTCCTTCACAGATCGCGCAAAAAGCCGGAACTGTTAAGAATCAAGGGCGCAGCCCGTTGTGTCAAGGCGTGGCGACAGCGCGCCGCCCATAATTTGAACAGTCCGCAAACGTCCCACGGCCGCCATGGTCAGGTTCACATGCGGCAGTGCAGCCCATCGTTTACTCTCAAAACAGTCTCCTCGAATGACATCCGACGCCGCTCACGCACGCTACCCGCTCACCCAAGGCGTCAACCCGTGGCTGGTCACACTGTCGGTCATGCTGCCCACCTTCATGGAGTTGCTCGACACATCCATCGCCTCCGTCTGCCTGCCCTACATCGCCGGCTCGCTCTCGGCCTCCAACTCCGAAGCCACCTGGGTGCTCACCAGCTACCTGGTCGCCAACGCCGTCATCCTTCCGGCCTCTAACTGGTTCGCCCGCCGCTTCGGACGCAAGCGTTTCCTGCTCACCTGCGTCATCCTCTTCACCATCGCGTCCTTTTTCTGCGGCGCGGCCCCGTCGCTGAGCGTAATCCTGTTGGCCCGCGTGCTGCAGGGCGCTGGCGGCGGCGCATTGCAGCCTCTGTCCCAATCCATCCTGTTCGAAAGCTTTCCCGTCCAAAAGCGCTCCATGTCCATGGCCGCCTTCGCTCTGGGAGTCGTGCTCGCTCCAGTCATCGGACCCACTCTGGGCGGCTGGCTCACCGACACCTGGAGCTGGCGCTACGCGTTTTACATCAACATTCCCATCGGCATCCTGGCCGTCATCATGATCAGCCGTTTCGTCCACGATCCGCCCTACATCAAGAACGCGAAGGTGGGAGCCTTCGACAACATCGGCTTCGGCCTGCTCGTGGTCTGGACCGCCAGCCTGCAGATCGTTCTCGACAAGGGCCAGGAGGACGACTGGTTCAGCGCCATTTGGGTGCGCTGGGCGGTCGCGGCGCTGGTCATCTCGCTTCTGCTGTGGATCTGGCATTCCTGGACCAATTCCCGAAGTCTCGTCGACATGCACGTGCTCAAGGACCGCAACTTCCGCACCGGTTGCATCGTGATCTTGATGCTGGGCATGTGCATGTACATCACCATCGCCATTCTGCCGCTCTACTACCAGGAGATTCTCGGCTACACCGCATTTACCGCTGGCCTGGTTGTGGGCCCGCGCGGCATCGGATCGTTTATCGGCTTGCCCCTCATCGGATTCCTCGGCTCGCGCATCGACAACCGCAAGTTGCTTTGCGCCGGCTTTCTGGGCTTTGCCGTCTGCTCCTTCATTTTCGGCACAGTGGATCTCTCCATCGGTCCCTACACCCTGCTCATTCCCATCATTGTCACCGGCTTCGCCCTCAGCTTCGTCTTTGTCCCCATGTCCACGATGATGATGGCCACCATCTCCAACAAGGACATGGGAGCGGCCACAGGCCTCGCCAACATGCTGCGCAACATCGGCGGTTCCATCGGCATCGCCATGGCCACCACCACGCTCAGCCGCCGCGCCGACTTTCACCAGGCCAGGCTGAGCGCAAACCTGTCCCCCTCCACCGCCGTGCTGCAGCAGAAATCCGCGATGATCGCCGTCTATCTCGGCCATCGCATCGGCCCGGCCGGCGCGCGCCCCGGCTCGTTCGGTCTGCTCTACGGCCTCATGCAGCAGCAAGCCGCAATGCTGGCCTATGTAGATGTTTTTCGCTGGACTGCTCTGTTGGCGCTGATTTGCGCTTGCGCCGCGTGGCTGTTCAAAAAACCGAAGAAGCTCGCAGCCCTGCCGCCGGGCGTGCATTGATCGCCTTGCCCGACACTCCCGGCGCCGTGAAAACGGAACTCAAGGGACTGCAAACCAACCCGGCTTTCAAGCAGGACAGGCAGTAATCTTCCACGCTCCTCACGCCGCCAGACGTTCGAACCTCTTCGTCACCTCGCCGCACCGCTCGATCCTCCCCGTCAGAATGTCGTAATACCACCCGTGAACCGCAAGCCGGCCACCGCCATCGTCCACGCAACCTCGTCGCACTCATTACAATGACCTCCATGAAAACACAGCACCGATCCGTCGCCGCCGCAATCTTTGCGCTCGTCCTCGCCGCCGCATCCTCGGCCCGCCAATCCCCCACTCAGACAGTCGACTCCATCGATCCCGCCCTCCGAGCCAAGATCGACCGCATCGCCGCGCAGGTGCTCGAGCAAACCGGCGTACCCTCCGCCTCCGTCGCCATCGTCCAGCACGGCAAGCTCGTGTACACCTGCGCCTACGGCAGCGCGCGCCTGGCCACGGATTCCTCGTCCGCTATCCCCGCCACGCCCGCGATGCGCTACTCCATCGGATCGGTCTCCAAGCAATTCACTACTGCAGCCATTTTGTTACTCCAGGAGCAAGGCAAACTCTCGCTCGACGATTCCGTGGGCAAATACATTCCCGGCCTCACGCGCGGCGGCGAAGTCACCATTCGCCAGATCCTCTCTCACACCTCTGGCTATCAGGACTACTGGCCCGAAGACTACGTGATGACCCCCATGCTCCACTCCGAAAGCGCGCAGCAAATCCTCGACACCTGGGCCAAAAAGCCACTCGACTTCGATCCCGGCACCAAGTGGCAATACTCCAACACGAACTACGTAATTGCCGGCCGCATCGTCGAGATTGTTTCCGGCGAGCCGCTCTTCGCTTTCCTCACCCAGCGCATCTTTCGCCCCCTCGGCATGACCTCCGTCTGGAACTCCGACGAAGCCAAGCTCACGCAGGCCGATGCCACGGCCTACTATCGCAACGCGCTCGGCCCGCTGCGCCCCGCACCAAAAGAAGGCCGCGGCTGGATGTTCGCCGCCGGCGAGCTGGCCATGACCGCGCACGACCTCGCCCTCTGGGACGAAAGTTTGATCGCGCAATCGCTCCTCAAGCCGGAGAGCTACAAAGAAATGTTTACTGAGGTCAAACTGAAGAACGGCGACGGCACGCACTACGGCCTTGGCGTGGATGTGCGCGACCGCGACGGCCATCGCTCCATCGAACACTCGGGCGAAGTCTCCGGCTTTGTCTCCGACAACGAAGTGCTCATCGATGATGGCGCTGCCGTGGCCGTTCTCACCAATCAGGACGCCGTCGGCGCTGCCGGCACTATCGCGCGCCTGGTCGCGCCAATCGTCGCCGGCTACCCGCTCGCCCCCGCCGAGCAACAGGCCCTCGACATCTATCATGGCCTGCAGCAGGGCCGCATCGACCGCACCCTCCTCGCGCCCAATCTCAGCGACTACTTCACGCCCGAAGCCCTCGCCGACTTCCAATCCTCGCTCGCTCCGCTCGGCGAGCCGCTCAGCCTGCGCCAGACCCAAACCGAGCTACGCGGTGGCATGACCTTCCGCAGCTTCGCAATCGTCTACCCCGGCCGCCGACTCGAACTCACCACCTACACCTACCCCGACGGCAAACTGGAACAGTACCTCATAGCGCCGGAAGAGTGACAAGAGCGGCAGAGAGGCACGAACGAGGAAGCGTAACGCTTGCGCTGTGGAGTGCATGCCAGGGGGCGCTGCTCAGGGCAAGCACATGACCGAAATAGCTCCGAGTGATCGGCGCCTATTACCAATTGTTAACCAGTGAATAATTTTTTCTTGACGCGATCCAGAACTACTGCTAACTTCTGGTGTAACAAGTCGTTTCAGCCGTTTGAAGCTTCTTCTCCTAGGTTGCTTCAACGTCAGATTCAAGCGGCTGTGGGTCCAGGTTGAAAATCCAAAAAACTGTCCGCCTTGTGCGGAGAATGGAGAGTCTGTGCGTAAACTACTCGCTTGTCTGCTCATCTGCTGCTCGGGCATCCTGCTTGCCCGGGTCCAAGGTCAACAAGCAAAATCACATGCGCCGGATAAATTTCAAGTCTTCGGCGGCTATACCTTCCAGCGCGACTACGGCGCGTACAACGGGTTCGCCTACAACACCAGTTGCTATGATTCAGATACTACTGAGTGCGATCCATTTGCCCCGTTTAACGCCAACGGCGGTCAGGTCGCATTCAGCTACTATCTGACGCATCACTTCGGCCTCACCTATCAGATGACCTTCACCACCACAGGAGACCGGAACGTCCTTTCTTCCGGCGGCGATCCCACGCAACGCATCGGCAGTCAAAGCTATCTGGCCGGTCCCGTCTATCGCTATTCCATAATGGGCGGCGGACTCACTCTCTTTTTCCACACGCTTTTTGGCACCACACATAACATCTTGAACGCTTCGACGGCGAATTGGGCGTTTTGCTATTCCGAAACCAGCGATACCGCCATCCTGAATTGCACGACCAATAACTTTACCCTGGCCACGGGCGGCGGCGTGGATGTTCGTCTCACCCGTCACATCTCCGTCCGGCCCGCTCAAGTGGAGTATTGGACCGAGCAGATCCCCGATGAAGATCTTTACCCAGGTGAAACCAATTACTCGCTCAAATATGGCGTTGACGGCCTTCGCTACTCGGTTGGCGGCGTGTTCAACTTCTGAACATTCTTTCTGGTGCATCTCTCCAAACGGCGTCCACTGCAGTGGACGCTGTTTTTGCGTATGCCGGGCGCCCCGCCGGGGCGCCGGGGTGCCGGGGCGCCGGGGCGCCCTCTGGGCCGGGCCGGGCCGGGCACCGCGTTTCTGTTTTTTGCGGCCCGGGTGGGGAGCGAGGCTCGTTCCACCATTCCACATTCGATACACTTTAACTTGACCTATGTTTGAAAACCTCACAGACAAACTCCAGCGCGTCTTCAAGACCCTCCGCGGCCAAGGCACCCTCACTGAAGAAAACATCGCCGAAGCCCTCGGCGAGATTCGCGTGGCCCTGCTCGAAGCCGACGTCAACTTGAACGTTGTCCGCGACCTCGTCGAGCACATCCGCGAGAAGGCCGTCGGCACTGAAGTCCTCACCGCGCTCTCTCCCGGCGAGCAGGTCGTCAAGATCGTCCGCGACGAGCTGATCGCGCTGCTTGGCAAAGACACCGCGCGCTTCAAATTCGCCTCGCAGCCGCCTACCGTGATTCTCATGGCCGGCCTGCAAGGTTCCGGCAAAACCACGACCTCTGGAAAACTCGCCGCCTGGCTTAAAAAGGGCGGTCACCGTCCCATGCTGGTTTCGGTCGACGTCTACCGCCCCGCCGCGCGCGAGCAACTTAAGATCGTCGCCAAACAAGCCGAAACCAAACTCTACGAAGGCGACCTGAAGGGCGAGGCGGCCGGCTCCGCCCTTGTCGAGCGTCTGGCCAAAGAAGCCCGCCGCGAAGCCGTCATCATGGGCTGCGACACGCTCATCGTCGACACCGCCGGCCGCCTCCACGTCGATGAAGAGCTCATGACCGAAATGGAGCGCCTGAAAAAGCTTCTTAATCCGCAAGAGATTTTGTTTATCGCCGACGCCATGACCGGCCAAGACGCGGTCAACTCCGCGCAGGATTTTCACTCCCGCCTCGGCCTCACCGGCGTGGTCCTCACCAAGATGGACGGCGACGCACGCGGCGGCGCGGCGCTGTCGATTCGGCATGTGACTGGCCAGCCCATCAAGTTCATCGGCGTGGGCGAAAAGCCCGACGCCTTCGAGCCATTTCATCCGGATCGAATTGTGGGCCGCATCCTGGGCATGGGCGACATCCTCTCGCTCATCGAAAAGGCCGATTCCACGCTCGACCGCAAAAAGTCCGAAGAGCTGGCCAAGAAAGCTCTCCTCGGCGACGGATTTTCGCTCGAAGACTTCCGCGAACAGTTGAAGCAGATCAAAAAGCTCGGCTCGATGGAATCGATTTTGAAGATGATGCCCTCCGTTGGCCCTTTTGCCGGCATGAAGCAGGCCGCCGGGCAGGTCGACGAAAAGCAGTTCACGCGCCTCGAAGCCATCATCAACTCTATGACGCCCAAGGAGCGCCGCAATCATGAAATTATTTCGGGCTCACGCCGCAAGCGCATCGCTGCCGGCTCGGGCACCAGCGTGCAGGACGTGAATCAGCTTCTCCGCCAATACGCGCAGATGGCCAAAATGTTCAAGCAGATCGGCAAGGGCGGCCTGGCCAAAAGCATGATGCGTGGGGGGCTGGCAGGGATGGGCGGCAGGCAGCGGTTCGGGCGGTAGGATTGTTGTGTTCGCAGTGATTTCGATTCGTGATCCTCCGAAGGCTTCGTGGCAAAGATCCCGAAGAAGTCCGCGCCGCCGCGCTTGCCGCCGTCGGCCGGTGGCCGCCCCGCGTACCGTTCCGCCGGTCTCCGGGCCGCCTGTCGTGCGGGTCTCCAGACACGCACTATTCGACCCGGAATCCCGCCCCAAAACTGCATCCTCCTTATGTTAGATGCATCATATAAGTTGACAATATTTCGCTCAATCTGGCATTCTGCCCTGTTGAGCATTTCTCTAAAAGGCAGGAAACAACCATGGCTAAAATCATCGGGATCGACCTCGGCACCACCAATTCTTGCGTCGCCGTGATGGAGGGCGGCGAGCCCAAAGTCATTGCAAATGAAGAGGGTGCGCGCACTACTCCCTCCATCGTCGGCTTCTCTAAAAGCGGTGAGCGCCTCGTGGGCCAGGTGGCCAAGCGCCAGGCCATCACCAATCCGGAGAACACCGTCTTCTCCATCAAGCGCTTCATGGGCCGCCGCTATAACGAAGTGACGGACGAGATGAAGATGGTTCCTTTCAGAGTCATCCAGCAGGGCGACCACGTGGCCGTTGTGGCCCAGGGCAAGGAGTACACCCCGCCCGAAATCTCCGCCATGATCCTGCAGAAGCTCAAGAAGAGCGCCGAAGCCTACCTGGGCGGGACAATCACCGAAGCCGTCATCACCGTTCCAGCCTACTTCAACGACGCCCAGCGCCAGGCCACCAAGGACGCGGGCAGAATCGCCGGCCTCGACGTGAAGCGCATCGTCAACGAGCCCACGGCCGCCGCGCTGGCCTACGGCCTCGACAAAAAGAAAGACGAAACCATCGCCGTCTACGACTTCGGCGGCGGCACCTTCGACATTTCCATCCTCGAAGTCGGCGAGGGCGTCATCGAGGTCAAATCCACCAATGGCGACACCCACCTGGGCGGCGACAACCTTGACCAGCGCATCGTCGACTGGCTCATCGCCGAGTTCAAGCAGGAGCACGGCCTCGACCTCACCTCGAAGGGCAACGAGATGGCCCTGCAACGCCTAAAAGACGCCGCGGAAAAAGCCAAGATCGAGCTCTCGACCACGGTCGAAACCGAGATCAATTTGCCGTTTATTACCGCCGACGCATCCGGCCCCAAGCACCTTGTCCGCAAGCTCACCCGCGCCAAGCTGGAACAGTTGGTCGAAGACCTGATCGAGCGCAGTGTGGAACCGTGCAAGAAGTGCCTGGCCGATGCCGGCATCTCCACCGACAAAATCGACGAAGTCGTCCTCGTCGGCGGCCAAACCCGCATGCCCAAAATTCAGGAACTGGTCAAGAAGCTCTTCAAACGTGAGCCGCACCGGGGCGTCAATCCCGATGAGGTGGTCGCGGTGGGCGCAGCGGTGCAGGCGGGCGTGCTGGCCGGCGACGTCAAGGATCTGTTGCTGCTCGACGTCACTCCGCTCACCCTGTCCATCGAGACGCTGGGCGGCGTGGCCACGCAGATGATCCAGCGCAACACCACCATCCCCACCAAGAAGACCGAAACCTTCTCCACGGCGGCCGACTCGCAGACCGAAGTCGAAGTCCACGTGCTGCAAGGCGAGCGGCCCATGGCCGCGCAGAACCGCACCCTGGGCAAGTTCAAGCTGGGCGGCATTCCTCCGGCGCCGAGGGGCGTGCCGCAAATCGAGGTGACATTCGATATTGACGCCAACGGCATCCTCAACGTGACCGCCAAGGACAACGCCACCGGCAAGGATACGCGCATCACCATCACCTCGAGCTCCGGCCTCTCGAAGGAAGAGGTCGAAAAGATGGCCAAGGAAGCCGAGGCCCACGCTTCCGAGGACAAAGAGAAGCGCGAGGAGATCGAAGCCCACAACGCTCTCGACGGCCTCGTCTACAACATCGAGAAGATGCTCAAGGACTCCGGCGAAAAGGTGCAGGCAGCCGACAAGACCGAGGTCGAAGCGGCTCTCGCCGATGCGAAAAAGACTCTCGAAGGCTCGCCGTCCGTGTCGGAGCTAAAATCAGCGCACGAAAAGCTCACCCACGCCAGCCACAAGCTGGCCGAGGTGCTCTACAAGGCCAATGCGGCGCAAGGGCCTGGGGCCGGCGGACCCTCGGACAGCAGCTCTGCCGGAACTCACGGCGGCGAAACCAAGAAAGAAGGCGAAGTCATCGACGCCGAGTACGTGGACGTGGACGACAAGAAATAGGGCGCCTGCACGAATTGGGGTGCCCCATCCTAAACGCGTTCTTTGCGCTTAGGGTGGGATAGCAGGAAAACGGAGGAACCTCGGGGTGGGCAATCTTTGATCGCCCACCCCAACTCGTACATATTCACAAAGCCTGTCATCCTGAGCGACAAGCGAAGCGAGGAGTCGAAGGATCTGCACTAAAGATTCGGCTAAGTCCTTTAGATTTGACGCCGCAAGGATCGCCGAATCTTTATGGTCTTGGGTGGCCCAAAGGGCCATGTATGACTGCGGTTGTATTTCGTTATGGAGCATGAATGAGCCTCGACAGACCGACAAATCAATTCAATGGTGAATTGGCTGCACTCCAGAGTCGGCGAGAGATGGAGTCGTTGAGCACGTCGCTTGTTTCCTCAGCCTTGAGCGAGATTGCCGATGTTGTTGACCAATTCGGCGTGCCCGGCGCAGGTTTGTTTGCGAAGGCACTGAAAAGCGGCCAGACTCCCGTCGAAAAAGTGGTCGAACAGCTCGAAAATGGTGCATACGCCGAGATTGTCAGAATTCGGGAGCAACTTGAGGGCCAGGACACTCGGTTGAAGGAATTCGACATGCGGCTTAAGAGCCAGGAAGCGCAGGCTGCCTGTGTGGCTGCTGTTCTTCACGGCCTCCGTACTTCTGATCCCAAGAAGCATTTCCGATTAGGCGGCCTGACGATCAATTGTGTCTACGCAAACGATCTCGCACCTGAGAGCCTCGACGACATGATGCGGGCAGCGGCGGAGTTAAAAGATGCCGATATATCCATGCTTGGTAAGCTCTATCAATTATGGAAGCCTTTACTGCAAGGGGTGGAAAGAGCTAAACATTCCATTTCGTGGTCGCCAAATTTTCATAACGAAATCCAAAATGTGTGGCGTAACTTTGGTCGTTCGTTGAACCCCCCTGAACAGCTTGAATATCGAGGCTCTTTTGCCAGATTGCAATCACATGGAATGATTCAACAGGTCACGTTTAGTAACAATGAAGTAGGGCGAGAACCTTACGTGCTTCTTGAGGACGGCGCGAAATTCTACGAGCGCCTTCAGGAGGTTTCAGTGTAATCGGCTGGAACCTTTTTGCGTATGGACGGAACCATACCTATACTGAGCACATAGTGGCGGACATCGGAGGCTCGCATGGATTACTCGAAGATCATCACGATCGAACCAGGCAAGCGCAGCGGGAAGCCCTGTATACGCGGCTTGCGCATTACGGTCTACGACGTTCTGGGATACATGGCCGCAGGCATGAGTCAGGAGGAGATTCTGGCTGATTTTCCTGACCTGACCGAGACGGATATTCGGGCCTGTCTGGCCTACGCCGCGGATGCCGAACGCAGACTCGAGATTGTCCCGCTGTGAAGCTCCTGTTCGACGAGAATCTAGCGCCTCGGTTGGCCACGGCACTCTGCGACCTTTACCCCGGTTCGGCCCACGTTCGGGATTGCGGCCTGCGCGGGACCTCCGACGATGAGGTTTGGCAGTATGCGCTCAAGAATGGTTTCGCCATTGTCTCAAGGGACTCGGATTTTGCGCAGAGAAGCTCCTTGCGCGGCAGCCCGCCAAAGGTAATCTGGTTGCGTGTTGGCAACTGCACCACCGCACGCGTCGACTTTATCCTGCGCAACGCCGCCGCACGGATGCGAGCCTTCAATGACGGCGAAGAAAGCTGCCTCGTGCTGGCGCATCCTCGCGCCGGATGAATAAGCAGCCTTCCGGAAACGATAGGAAATTAACGGTTTCTAGAATCGAGACGCCAGCGATGAACGTCAAAATTGCAAAGAAACAAAGAACCCGCAATCGGAACTGACCAGAGATCGAGCAGCCAAAACCCATGCCCACCACCACCAACAAAGACTATTACGCAACGCTCGGCGTGAAGAAGACGGCCACGCAGGACGAGATCCGCAAGGCTTTCAGGAAGGCTGCGCGCAAATACCATCCTGACTTGAACCCTGGCAGCAAGAAGTCTGAGGAGAAGTTCAAGGAGATCTCCGAGGCCAACGACATTCTGAGCGACGAGAAGAAGCGCAAGATCTACGACCAGGTCGGTTTCTACTCCGACCAGATCGATCCGGCGACGGCCGAGGCCTATGCGCGGCAGCAGAGCGCGGGCGGCGGGCGCGGGCCGGTGGACTTCGGCGGCTTCGACTTCTCCGGCTTCCAGGGCGGCGTTCCCGGCCAGCACGGCGGCGCGGAACCCGGCGGCTCCGGCTGGGGCAGCTTCAAAGATATCTTCTCCGGCATGTTCTCGGGCGCTCAGCATCCCCAACAGCCGCGCGGGCCCCAGCCCGGCACCGACCTCGAATACCAGGCCACGGTCGACTTCTGGACCGCCATTCGCGGCGGCCAGGCGCGCATTCAGATCCACCGCCAGGAGACCTGCCCCACATGCCACGGCCAGACGACCGCCGGCGGCGGCATGCAGTGCCCGGAGTGCCACGGCACGGGCCAGGTGACGCAGATGGGCGGGAACATGAAGTTCAACATCACCTGCCCGCGCTGCAATGGCACAGGGCGCATCGCCAATACCTGCCCCACGTGCCACGGCGAAGGCACGGTTTCGCGCACCGAGACGGTCGATTTTCGCATCAAGGCGGGTACGCGCGACGGCCAGCGCATCCGCCTGCAGGGCAAAGGTAACGCCGGCGTCAACGGTGGCGCGGCCGGCGACCTGTTTCTCATCGTGCGCACCGGCTCACACCCGGTCTTCGCGCGCGTGGGTGACGACATTCAGCTCACCGTCCCGGTCACCGTGGCCGAGGCCGCGCTGGGCGCCAAGGTCGACGTGCCCACCATCGACGGCCGCACGCAATTGAAGATTCCGCCCGGCACGCAGAGTGGGCAAAAGCTGCGCCTGCGCGAGCGCGGCGTCGAGAGCGCGCAGCATCCCGGCCAGCGTGGCGACCAGATCGTGACCGTAGAAGTCGCCGTGCCGCACCTGAATGACGAGCGCAGCCGCGAGATCATGCGCGAGCTCGCAAAGCTGAACCCCCAGGACCCGCGCAAGGCGCTGTTCGACAAGCTGTGAATGGCCAAGAAACAGAGAGAACCTTGCGAACCCGTTGAGGTAAGCCGGTTCGGAAAGACGTCATGGTCGCAAAACGCAAGTCCAAAGGCGCGTACATGATCTCGGCAGTGGCCGAGATGTATGAGATCCATCCCCAAACCCTCCGCCTCTACGAGCGCGAAGGGTTGCTCAAGCCCTCGCGCACCGAGGGCAACACTCGCCTCTATACCGATGAAGATTTGGAGCGCCTCGAGTTTATCCTCAACCTCGCGCGCGACCTCGGCGTCAACATCGCCGGCATCGCCATCATCCTGCAGATGCGCGAGCGCATGGAGGAGATGAACCGCCAGATGCAGAGCTTCGTCGAGTACGTCCGCTCGGAGATGCTCTCGCGCTTCCAGGCTGCCGCGTCGGGTTCGGCCGCGGCCATCGTCCCCATCCGCAGGCCCGTCCCGCCTCCGCGCCCCACTCCGGCGCGCAAGCCGTAGATCGCGTAGCTGCCGCCGGACTGCGCTGACTTGCTGACCCGCTGACCCGCTGACTTATCCTTGAACCAGCATGCCCTACGTTCTCCTCGGCCTGGCTGTCTTCGGCCTCATCACCTCCACGGTCTTCGCCGGCATCGTGCTGCGGGCCGTGCCCCGCTACCTGCGCGAACGGCGCCAGGCGCTCGCCGCACTCACAGCCCGCCCCGGTTTCACGCCGCCGCTCACGCTGCTCAAGCCCTTGCACGGCGCCGATCCCGGGCTTGAATCCTACATCGAATCCTTCTTCACCCAGGATTACCAAGACTACGAAATCCTCTTCTGCGCCCGCGAGCCCAACGACGCCGCCCTCGCCACCGCCCGCCGTGTCGCCGCCCGTCATCCCGACATTCCCGTCAAGTTTCTCTCCACCGGCGGCCAGCCGGATTACATCAACGACAAAGTGATCTCCATGGAAAAAATGGAGGCCGAGGCTGCCCATGACGTCTTTGTCATCAGCGACAGCGACGTGCGCGTCACGCCGGACTACCTGCGCGCTGTGGCCCTCCCATTCGCCGATCCAAGAGTCGGCGGCATGTGCTGCCTCTACCGCGGCGTAGCGGCTGAGGGAGGCCTTTGGGCGCGGCTTGAAGCCGTCGGCATGTCCGTCGAAATGTCCTCCGGCGTGCTCGCCGCCCGCGCCATGGAAGGCATGCAGTTTACGCTCGGCCCGACGATGGCTTTCAGGCGTGAATCCATCCGCCGCATGGGAGGCTTCCGCGTCACAGCCGACTACTGCGCCGACGATTTCGTGCTCGGAAACGAGACCTGGAAGCTCGGCCAAAGCGTCATCCTCAGCCATCACGCCATCGACCACATGGTTTTGCATTCCAACTTCGTGGGCTCGCTCAAGCACCAGGTGCGTTGGATGAAGTCCACGCGCTTCTCGCGCCCCAAAGGCCACTTCGGCACCGCGCTCACCTTCAGCCTGCCTTTCGGCCTGCTCGGGTTCGCGGGCGCGGCGTGGCTCGGCCATCTCTGCTGGGGCCTCGGGCTTCTGGCTTGGAGTATCGCCACGCGCTTGGCGCTTTCCATCGCCGTCGGCCGGCTCGTGGTGCGCGACCGCAGTTGGTTCGGCCTGCTCGTCCTCTACCCCATCCGCGATCTGATGGGCTTTGGCTTCTGGGCCGCCAGCTACCTGGGCCGCCGCGTTCTCTGGCGCAACCGCGTCTTCGAGCTGCTGCCCGGCGGCAAGATGAGGGCCACAAAATGAAGCCTCTTGTGACGCGGACAAGGAAGATCTTGGCCGGGATTACGCTGCTCGGCTTTGCTCTTGCGCTGCGCGTCGGGCTTGCGGTGGGCTCGCCTAACATTTTCTTTCCCGACGAGATTTTTCAAACACTCGAACCGGCGCACAGGCTCGTATATGGGTATGGCGTCATCCCCTGGGAGTGGAGGCTTGGAATTCGCTCCTGGGTGTTTCCTGCCTTTCTTGCCGGCGTCATGCGCGCTACAGCCTGGATGGGCCCGGCATCGGCCGGGTACCTTCTGGGAACAACGATTGCTCTGTCGCTGATTTCTCTGCTCACAATTTGGTTTGGATATGCGTGGGCGAAACGCGCAAGCGGAACACCCGCGGCGGTTGTGGCGGCGCTGGCGTGCTCCTTCTACTTTGGGCTGGTTTACTTTGCCCCTAAAGCGCTCACTGAAGTGGTTGCCGCGCACGTGATGCTGCCTGGGTTGTACCTTGGCATCTACGGCCAGAAGTTGGGTGAACGAAAGCGGCTCTTCCTTGCTGGGCTGTTCTGCGGGTTGGCGGCATGTCTTCGTATCCAATTGCTGCCTGCCCTGGCCTTTGCGGTTGTCTACTTTTGTTATCCGCGGTGGCGCGATCGAGCCCCCGCCGTGCTCGCCGGAGTATCCGTGCCAGCGCTCCTGTTCGGGGCCGTTGACTGGATCACGTGGTCATATCCATGGCAGTCATTTATCCGCAACTACGAGGCAAACCTGGTGCGAGGACCCGGTAAGGAACTGAGCCTGGTTCAGCCGTGGTACTGGTATCTGCTGATTCTTGTGGTTTTGATCGGCCCTGCCATTCTGTTTCTCTTTCACGGCGCCAGGCGAAGCCCGTTCCTCGCCATCTTCTGCGTCATCGTCATCGTTTCGCACAGCGTCATACGGCACAAGGAGGTCCGCTACATCTATCCGATTCTCGCGCCGGCCATCACTTTGGCTGCGATGGGAGTTGTGGATCTCTTGGCCGAGGTAAAGCGGGGAGTGAGATTCCTGGACAGTCGCAAATGGGTTGTGGCGATTGGCGCAACCTGCCTTCTTGTGTCCTCGGCTATGCTGGCTGCGCAATGCGCGGATTGGTACAAAACATCCTGGGGTATCGGAGCCTTCGATCGCCTCAGCCGTGAAGCTGGGCTATGCGGAGTGGGGATCTACGATCGGATTTGGTGGGAGTCGGGAGGGTACACGCATCTGCATCGCGATGTGCCGATGGTTCAGGTTGGAAGTGCAGCCGAGCTCGCGCAGGACGCTCCGCTTTTCAATGCTTTGATTGCGCCACTCAACGCGCCAGGAGTTCCCTCGGAATTCAGGCAGTCGCAGTGCTGGAAGGGAGTTTGCCTGCTGCAGCGCCCCGGAACCTGTGCAGCCCCGCCAACGGATAAGGAATTGAACGCGTACCTCAGAAAAACTGGGCAGTGAGGCTGGTTTCCCTTGCCATGAAGCGACGGTTCGTGAAGCAACCGATTGGCGCGGGCTCCTCTCAAAAAAACGCATCGCATCTCCAGCTGCAACAGACCGGGTGCCACCGGGATCGACTTCCTGAATATGGCTGCATAGATCGGATTTAGAAAAGACACAGCTTCTCCTGGGACCGCTCCTTGTTTTCTGTTGTGACGGGACGCTGCGTTTCGGCTTCTCGCGCCGGTTGGGGAGCCACTGAGCAAAGCGCGTTGTTGACCGCTCGCAAAAGGGCTGAAACAACGGGTTTTGGAGCTCTCTGGTCCCGCTCACCCGAGCATCATACTGTTCGTTGCCCCAGCAAACTATAAATTGGAAAACCCGTGCTGCAGGATGACTTGAGCAGGTCCAAAAAGCGAGACGTCGTAGAGTATCAATGACGCGAAACTGGCCACGGCGCTCACAATCAACGCTGCCTCCATCCAAGTTCGGCAGCGGCCAAATGTTGCCCGCATATCCTGCTCGGTCAGGATCGAAAACAGCCCAAGAAATGCCAGGAAATCCATCTCTGGGTAGAACTCCATCCGATAGCGGTATGACATCGCGATGGCCGTCAGCATCAAAATGCACGGCACCAGCAGACCTGCAGCGAGGGCGGCGCACTGGCTTACTGGCAGGAGGGTGCGGAAGCGGCGTCTGAAGAGAGCAATGACCAGGAAAGCAATGAAGCAAAGGGAAAGCAAATCGGTGAGCAAAAAACTGCTCGGAGGCAGCTCGACGAGATCGAACCATTTTATCTGCACTTGCTCGAACAGGAGCTGTCCGCCGCTCGTTTTCAATGTCCAGACAGGGAAGAAATAATAGAGCACTCCGAATGGAATGCGCCGGAAATTGAACAACCCGTACATGTTTTCGCGGGGAACTCGGTCAGGGAAGAACTTGTTGCCGGCATAAAGTCTGAAATCGACAAACGTCATCGGGTTTCCCCAACGGAAGTAATTGACGGCGCCGGTCACGGCAATGCACACGGCGAGAATTCCCAACGGGATGAGGATGCGACGATCGAGAAGAGCTCGCTTCCATCGCCGGATCACGGGCTGAAGATGCGGTGCGGCAATTATGGATTGAAGTACCAGAACCGACAGTAAAAGCCCAAACGCCAGAATCAGACCGACACCAGTTGACACCCGCGTGAGCAGGGCCAAGCCGGCACAAAGGGCCATGCAGCAGAGCGTGCCCAAATCAAAATCGCGGTTGATCGAGCCCTTGATGGCGAAATAAACGAAGATAGCCCCAAAGGCGGCCGCCCAGAATACTATTTCCTGATAAATAGTTGATTTCAGAAAGCCTATCTCGCTTCCGCCCAAAACAATGTAGGCCAGCATCAGGCTGACGGCAGACCTTGCAACCGGATCATTTGCACCACGTTGCTGCAGCAGGAGCACTGCGCGAACCTTCGCCATCCCCGCCGCGCAAACGGCCGCCAGGCAGGACCACATGGTTAGGTCGACGCTCATCCGGTGGAAGATCCAAAGCGGCAGCCGCAAAAAGGCACACCATATACCCCAATAGGAGTACACATGACCGTTGCGAATATACCCCTCATAGCCTACGATCCGCGGGTCAACATCGAACTGCCCCTGGAGAAGGTGGGCGAGCATGCTGTTGAAGGTCAAATTCACCGGCGGCTTGAGCTTGGCAGGCCCCACCGAAAACCAGAGCAAAGCGCCATACCAGAACAGCATGAATGTGAGCAGCATCAATTGCAGTCGTCGGTCAAGGATGCCACGCCGTGTGACGTGCCATGCTTCGCGAAGAAATGCCGTTTGCTCGCTTGGTTTCGCGCTCATGTGTGATTACTTATGTTCGCACAAGACGGCCGGGAGAGTATGTTCCGCTGACATTTGTGGTGGGCTCTGAATCAGGCACCAGACGCCCATCACGCAAAGGCTCACCACTATACCCAAGGCATTGCCCACCACGAGCAGCAGCATCGCCGACACGTGGGCGACTCCATCCCCCTCACCCGATTCCCGCGCTTCATGTATGTGAACTATGAGCTGGGAACTGTGAACTGAGATCCACGACCTAGGAGCTGGAAACTGTCCTTACTCCAGCGGCCGATCCGTCCACAGCGTCTTGTCGGCAAACGTCTGCACGGGAATCAGCCGCCCAGCCACCGTACCCTCCACTTTGCTGCGGTCCGGATCCTCGGCGAAGATCCACTTGCGCTCGCCTGTGCCCCAAATGGTCTGGAGCTTGGCGTCGCTCAAGTAAATAGCCGGCGCATCGGGGTAGCCACGAGCCCCATAGCAGTGTCGATCCCTCGACGTGCTGGCCGCAGCGCGGCAGAGAGCCATCTGACGCGAACTCGATTCGCGGCGATGTTGCAAAGGCTCGCGATGTTGCCGCTTCCGGCAAACTAAGCGACCGGTGGCATACCACGCGGATCGAATCGTTGAGAACCAAGGAGGAGGCAGAGGTGTCGGAGAAATCGACGACGAGGGCTCTCGATTACGCGGGCGAGTTCAGGACGGTACGGAATCGCCCGGTTTTTTCACCGCAAATGCCGGGTTGGCCTCTCAATTCCTCCTCGGGAGGAGTACAATTCGAAAAAATTGGAGCCGAAAAAGGAGATTCCGATTGAATATCGGACAATCGACCGACACTATGTCCTCATGTATGACAATTGACTCCGATCGATGGGTGCCCCCCCAAACTGCTCCCCGGAGCAGAAGACAGAAAGAATGCTCAAGATGACAAAGGCGCGGCTCGATGGCCTGTATTGGCTGCTAGTGGGAAGTGTGCTGTTTGTTCTGCAGAGCGTCGCCATAATATACACCTCTCCAAACGCTGGGCAAGATTTCAAACCAATTTACTACTCTGTACGATGCCTTATTCAACATGGTGACCCCTACAAGGAAAGTGACGTATTGCGCGTATATCGTGCAGAGGGGGGAGCCCCACTGGCTACCGCATCGGCTCGCCTGCTTGCGACGGTGCATATATACCCGCCAACCACTTTTCCCATTACGCTTCCCTTCGCGATGCTTCCGTGGGGGCCTGCGCGCATGCTCTGGTTAACTCTCACTGCTGGGGGCCTCATTCTTGCTTCGCTTCTGGCTTGGGATCTCGGGGCAAATTACGCACCAGCCCTCTCCGGCGTCTTGGTCGGCTTTTTGCTTGCCAACACCGTGGTGCTCATTTCTCTTGGCAATCCATCCGGAATTGCGATAAGTCTTTGCGTAGTGGCCGTCTGGTGCTTTCTTCGGGAGCGGTTTATCCCCGCTGGGATCCTGTCTCTTGCATTTAGCCTCGCTGTCAAACCGCATGATGCGGGGCTCTTCTGGCTCTATTTCTTATTAGCAGGAGGAGTTTACCGAAAACGTGCACTGCAAACCCTCCTCGCGACGGTTGTCATAAGTCTGCCGGTGGTCGTGTGGGTCTGGCGCGTGACACCGCACTGGATGCAGGAACTGCATTCCAATATGTTGGAGCTCCTTGCACCTGGCGGTATCGGCTACCCAGGTCCCGTTGCATTGGGTCCCATGGGCCTCGTCAACCTGCAAGAGGTCATTAGCATTTTCCGGGACGATCCACGCATCTACAATCCGGTCAGCTATCTTGTATGTGCATTGCCCCTGCTCGCATGGGCGTTTGTCACTCTTCGATCCCGCCCTTCGCCAAAGAGAGTCTGTCTGGCGCTCGCAGCAATCGCGCCTCTTTCCCTACTGCCTGTCTATCATCATCTCTATGACACCAAGTTGCTGTTGCTCACGGTTCCCGCATGCGCCATGCTCTGGGTCGAGGGCGGCTTGCTCGGCTGGCTTGCACTTCTGGTGAATACCGTGGGGTTCGTGTTGACCGCAGATTGGCCGGCGGCATATTTTTTCGACTTCGTCAGCAAGCTGCACCTACCCTCGACGGGGCTGTTCGGGCAAATACTGACGGTAGTGCTGAGGTGGCCCGTCCCGCTCATCCTGCTGGTCATGGGAATTTTTTATCTGTGGGTCTACGCGCGGAGCTGTTCCGTCCATGCCTCGCCTAGAGGCAGGTGCCGACGAGCCCCTTTTTCAGCTTTCCTTCCACTTTTCCGTGAAGGTTGATTTCCAGGGGTCACGAGTCACGTCCGACGCTAGAAGCTGTCCTACTCCAGCGGCCGGTCCGTCCACAAGGTTTTGTCGGCGAGGATCTGGACCGGAACCAGCCTTCCGGCCAGCGCGTGTTCCACCTTGTCGCGTTCCGTGTCTTCGGCGAAAATCCACTTGCGCTCTCCCGTGCCCCAGATCTTCGCAAGCTGTGCGTCGCTGAGGAAAATATCCGGCGCGTCGGGATAGCACGACCCCCACAGCAACTGCGCGCCCTCGCCATGCTGCCCGCAGCGCGGCAACACCAGCAGCGCCGGCTTCCAGTGGAAGAAGTTGTGCGTGTAGAAGATCACGCTTGAGCCGGACGACTCCTCGCCGTATATGATGAACGTATCGGCGGGCGTTCCTTTCGCCATGATCGTGTCGGCCAGTGGTTTCGAGCTGAGCATGGGCTCGAAGCGCGCAAAGGCGATGTGCGCGGCGATAAGAAACACCGTCATCGTCAGCGCTACGCTCAGCGTCGACGCCACGTGCTTCTTTTTCAGCCGCAGCAGCCAGCCCGCGGCCGGCCCAATCAGCAACACAATCGCCGCCATCGCTGCGGGCAGCCGCAGCGCGGCAAACGAATTTCCGGTCAAGTCGAAGAGGTGCGACATTGAGAGCGTGTAATCGCCCACGCCGCGGTGTGCCAGCACCGCGCCAATGTCGGGAACGAACGGCAGGTGCCGCGAGGTCCACAAGCCCCAGCCCAGCGTAGCCGCCGCTGCCACGCCCACCACGGCAAACGCTGCTTGCGCCCCGGTCAACCACTTCGTCGACAAAACCGGCTTGCCGCCCTCCGCGCCGCGGTTCTCCTCAATATCCGCCATCACCCCGGCAATCAAAATGAACAGCGGCGGCCATACCGGGAAGGTGTAGTACTCCTGGTTCGTCGAGATCGAAAAGAACATGAGCGTCCATGCCGAAAACAAACTCAGCAGCCAGATCGTGCGCACGCGGAATTTGAGACGCAGCACGTAGCTGCCCACGTCCTCGCGCAACGCGTTGTCCAGGTAAAAGTCTACCGTGTCGCCGGAATCGGGACGCAAGTGCTTGAGCCACGAGCGGCGTGTCTTCCAGGCCGTCACCACCGCCGCGGGCAAAAACAGGCTCCACGGGAACAGCCACACCAGGTGCGCCAGCCAATACCACACGCCCGGCATTTTGTTGTAATCGTGCGGGTAGCGCATATTGAGGAAGCGCAGCACGTGCTCGTTGATGAAGTAGAAGTAGAAGAAGCCGTGCACGTTGCCGAGGGTGGGGTGGTTGCCCACCGGATGTCCCTGGTCGTGATTGACGATGCCGCACAGAATGTGCCACGGCGCCGCGATGGCCAGAAAAACCAGCAACCCGCTCACGGGCCTTAGCGCCTTCCAGCGGCGCCATTGTCCGGTCAACAGCAAGTAGGGAATGGCCGCGCCAAAAAAGAAAACTGGCGCAATCAGTCCCTTGGTCAACAGAGCCAGCGCCACGCCGGCCCACATCCAATAAATGCGTACCGTCCCCGCGCCCTCGAGCGTAGTAATGAGCACATAGAGAGCGATCAGCAGGAAAAGAGCGAGGATCGATTCCGGAATAATGAAGCGCGTAAACAGAAATGGTCCCGCAGACGTCAGCACGCCCAACCCGGCGTAAAGCCCCGCGCGGTAGCCCCACGCCCGCCGCGCCCACAGCCACGCCAGCCAAGCCAGCCCCAGCATGGCCAGCGCGTTGGGCAGGTGAGTGGCGAAAGTGTTTTCGCCGAAGATCTTGTAACTTCCGGCGACCAACCAGAAGGGCAGCGGGGGTTTTTCGAGGTGGCGAATGCCGTCGACATTCGGGGTAATCAGGTCGCCGGTTTCGGCCATATGCTGAGCAATCTGGGCGTGGCCGGCGTCGGCGTCGTCTAGGAGCGGCGGCGAAAACAGCGACGCAAAATACACCGCGACAAAAATGGCCGCAAACAGCAGCCACACCGCGCGCGTAGAGGCCGCCAGCCGCACCGGGCGCTCGACAGTCTTTGCACTGATCTTCGTTTCTGCATTCATAAGAATTTTTGCTATCTCAGCCAGAATATCAGCCGCACTTGTGCGCCGTTTTACGCTCTAGTCGCATCGCGACGTCTCAATTTGAATTGGTCGTGGAAGGGCGCGACTTCAAAGCCTGCCCTGAGTGGAGTCGAAGGGTGCCGAACACGCACAGTAATGAACGCGGGTTTCAGCCCCTGATTGATCTCCCTGCTACCACGCTGGCGTGGGCCTTGCGATATCTGCGCCATACCAGAATCGCCGGAAGCCCCAGAATTACGGCCCAGATGAGCAGCACGGGGCCAAATTCCTCAAGGAACAAAACGATTCCCAGCAAGGCGCCCGACGCGTGGCGCAGGCCTGCTACAAAAGAGTTGCGCATGCTGGTCGAGACCGAGGTGGTCTGCGAGTTGAGCTTCTCCTTGTATTCCTCGTTCAGTTGCAGATCGATAGTGGCGAAGTCCACGCGATGCTCGAGGGCTTTCTGATCCGCCTCCATGCCTTCAATCTGGCCCCGGACCCGGTCGATCTCCTCTTCCACCTGAAGGACTTCATCGATCTTCCCGGTGCGCTGAGCCAGGAGGTCGCGAAGGCGCTGTTCGGTTTCGCGGGAGTTCTCGAGGCGGGCAACGAGATCGGCGTGCTGCTGCGTGACCTCCTCGCCGGACTGGGTTTCCACTTCCACGCGGCCCAGAGCCCTCAGTTCGCTCAGCGCCGCGGAGAGCTCAGGCGCAGGAACCCGGAGAGATGCTTGAAACGATCGCGAATCGTTTTCCGGCGTGTTGACCGTGAGCTGCGCCGCATAGCCGTGATGCCGCGCAAGGATGGCGTCCAAATCCGCGCGGGAAGCGGCGAAGTCTTTCACCACAATGGTCAGGGCCGCAGTGCGCGCAATCATAGGCGCAACGGTCGGGGCAGACGCGGGGGCAGGCGCGGGTGCTGGCTGCGAGTTTTCTGCCGAGCTATCAGGGTTACCAGCGACTGCCGGCACTGCTCCACCGTTGGAATCCGCACGGGCAGCCTGGGAATCCTGGGGTGTCGCCGCCATCCTATCCTCATACTGGGCACGATTGGCGCGCCCACTGTAATAGGAGATCGACAAACCTGCAACCAGCAGAATCAGAACCGCTGCTGCCGCGCCCACGCCTCCGATGGCCCACAGCCGCCAATTCCAAAAGCTGAAGCGCATCTGGGTCTCCGGCTTGGCTGATTTGCGTTTCCAAGCGGTTTTCGCCGTATGCTCGTTGACTGCCGCATCCAGATTTGCCGGAACCGGCGGAACGGTCCATGCGGAAAGCGATTGCGAAGCACCCCGCAATTGCCCGGCGAGATCGGCGCATTCTGTGCATTCGTCGAGATGTGCGGAAACAGCCTGTGCTTCGGCGCTTGAAAGCTCGCCGTCAAGCAGGGCCATTACCTCTTCGGGAACAACGGGATGGGTTGCGGCATTCATACGCGCTCCTTTGAACCAGAGTGATCGTTCATGGTGGATCGGAGAACCGGGACGGCGACCAGATCGCGCAACGCCATGCGCGCCCGGAAAAGCCGTGAGCGAACGGTGTTCACCGGCAGATGAAGCAGCGCGGCGATCTCCGCATAACTCAGTCCCTCAAACTCACGCAGCAGCAGCACCTCGCGGTCCATCGGGTCCAGCTTGCTCACTGCCTCTCGCACCAGCATCCGGGCGTCGATGGCGTCTTCAGTTGCTGGTTCGCGGCCGGCAGGCTGCTCCCCCTGGAACATGGCCCGAAACGTCGCCTTGCGGCGATGCGCGCGCAGAATCTTGAAGGCGATTGCATAGAGCCAGGTGCGAAACAGAGCGCTCGCCTCGTAGCGCGAGGTTGCGCGCAGTACCGCGATAAACGTCTCCTGCGTAAGCTCTTCGGCCTGCGACGGATCGGCGACGCGCCTCAGAAAGAATCCGAAGAGCGGTTGTTTGTAGCGCACAAAGAGAGTGGTGAACGCGTCCGTAACGCCCCTCTTGAACGCGGCCATCAACTGCTCGTCGGTCTCCGTCGCTGCCGAGGCGGCTCGAGATGCGTCAAGAAAAATCTCTTGCATGACCATTGGATTGGCTGCTCCCAAACTTAGAACGGTTGCCGGCAGTGCATCTTGCATAAAATTCTATTCCAGCCTTCACATCTGGTTATGCGGTGAGACGGCGAAAAGTTCCACCAGTCGAGAAATTCTTTGGCGGGAGGCCCAGGTGCGATCATCCGCACTCCGGTCATCTTCTCTCCGAACGGTTCGTCGGCTGCGGCGCGTCTGTATGCTGAAGATGAACTCTGCTGTTGGGCCGTGGCGAGTATTAGCCTAGGTGCCGGCAGAACTAAGGGCACCTATAACGTTAGCTATCTATTCGGACCGAAGGCAACGTCGATGGTGGTCTCGACTTCGACCGGCCGGCCGTTCAGCATGTACGGCCGGTATGTCCACTGCCGGACGGCGTCGAGCGCAGCTTGGCGTAGCTGGGCCGGTCCACTGATAATCCGGAGAGCAGCTACATGACCGTCGCTACCTATAGTGGCGTGGAGAACAACCGTGCCAATGACATTATTCTTGGACGCTTCGGCCGGGTAAATGGGGTCGATCTTTGTCTTTAGCATTGCTGCCGCCACGCCAGCGGCGACCACAGTTGTCCGATCCACTGACGCGATGCAAGGAGGTAGATGGAAATTGGCGGCTTGTCCGTCCGGGTCGGAAGAGTGTGGATTAGCTGTTTTTGCTTGTCCTGCGTCATTTCGCAGTTTTACGAAATCGCCTATCGTTCGGCGCACCTCAACCTCAACGGGAAATCCTTCATCCCATACCTGATGAGTTCGGAAATGCGCGCCAATTGCACACTCTACATATTCCTTCGCGTACGTCACTGGTCGACCCGTCGAGTCCACATTTGGCGTCTTCCCAAACGCGGAGAGATATTGATCACGAGTTCCCCAATTCTCATTTAGTCCTCGTTTGAGGACAATGATTGCTCGATTCAGTTCCAGTACTAGCGATGCAGGGTCGGGTCCTGCTGATGAACCTGGCGAAGATTGAGGAACCGCCCCTGCGATTCCAAGTGTTTGACCTTGACAGGCTGAGCTGGTAAGAAGAACCATAAGGCCCGTCAGAAGGACGCTCAGAAACCTGGGAAACCTGGAAACCTGGGGACAGATGGGGACAGACGAGACGTTCCCCCCGACCTTAAGCCCTTCAAGGAAAAGCTTGGTAGGTGGTCCAGGAGCGAACATCGGCACTCCGGTCATCTTCTCCCTAACCCGGCAACAACGAAGTCGTCCTCCGGTCATGCGCATATCTTACCTCCCAGGTCTCAAAATCACACGGCGTGCAAACTGTATCCGAGCATTTCGCCAAATTCGCAGATCTGCAAGCCGTCACTTCCCCCAGTTTTGTATACCTGCAGGTCTGCTTTTCCGGTAAATCCCTATCCGATCATTTTTGAAAATTCTCGCGATCGCAATTTGACGACTTCCAGGTCTACACTTAGCCGCTAGTCCCTAGTCCCTCACTCCGTTCCCTTGTTCCCCGCCTTTCCTGTATCTTGGCCATGGGCCATTTCTTTCGCCGCGGAGCGCACGCTAAAACCTCATGACGACATTTGCCGCCATCGATATCGGTTCCAACTCGTGCAGGTTGAAGATTGCCAAAGTGCAGGCGCACCAGCTGAAGACTCTCGCCGAAGACCGCGAGGTCACGCGTCTCGGTGGCAGCGTCTTCGATACCGGGCTCATTTCTCCCGAGGCCATGGCGGCCACGCTGCGCGCGCTCAAGCGCTTTCAGCGCGCCGTGCAATCGCATGGCGTCGACCGCATTCGCGTGGTCGCCACCTCGGCCATGCGCGACGCGCGCAACTCCGCGGCATTTCAGGCCTGGGTCAAAGCCGAGACCGGCTGGAACATGGAGATCATCTCCGGCCTGGAAGAAGGCCGCCTCATCCACCTCGGCGTCACTGGCGCGGAGCCGGGCGCGGGCGGCCGCGTGCTGCTCGTCGACCTCGGCGGCGGAAGTTGCGAGCTGACGCTCTCCGAGCACAAGCACATCAAGGAGACGGTCAGTCTTCCGTTGGGCGCAGTGCGGCTTACGGAGGAGTTCCTTCCCACCGATCCCGCGTCGGCCGATGGCCTGGCCCGCATGCAGCAGTTGATCGCGCGCGAACTGCGCCGCGCCCACCGCAGGATTCAGCCCGGCCGCGTGCCGCTGGTGATCGCTACCTCTGGCACCGCCGCGGCGCTTTCCGATGCCTGCGCATCGGGCGCCAGAAATGGAAGGAAATCCGGCAAGACCACCGCTAGATCCGCCGCGCGCGCCCATGCACAAAATCGCTCTGCCATTCTTGCCGGCATGGTGCCAACGCGAGCGGTGCGCAAGCTGGCAGCCAAGCTCGCCAAAATGTCGCTCCCTGAGCGCGAGGCGGTGCCCGGCATCGGGCCGCGGCGCGCTGAGATCATCGTCGCCGGCGCGCAGGTCTATACCGAAATTCTCGAGACCTTCGGCCTCGCGGGCTTTCGCTATTCGCCGCTCGGCTTGCGCGACGGCATTCTGGTGCAGATGCTGGCTGAGCAGGATGCCCGCGCCAAAGCCCATCGCGAATTCGAGCACGAGCGATGGGAGAGCGTGCTGGCCACGGCGCGCCGCTACGGTGTCGATCCCCACCAGGCCGAGCCCGTGCGCGGCCATGCCGTGCAGGTCTTCCGCGAGTTGCGATCCATGCACCAGCTTCCCCCCGAGTACGAAAGCTGGCTGGCCGCCGCCGCCATGTTGCGCGACACGGGCAAATTCATCAACCATCAGGGCCATCACCGGCACACGCAGTACATTGTCTCCAGCTCCGAGATCTACGGTTACACACAGTTGCAGCGCACACTCGTCTCCGCCATCGCGCGTTACATGGGCAAGAGCCGCCCCCAGCCCGGCGACCGCGCCCTGCGCAACATCCCCGCGGAAGAGCACAAGAACGTGCACCGCACAGTGGTTTTGCTGCGTTTGGCCGTGGCATTGAATCAGGACCGCGCCAGCGACGTTCTCCACGTCGGCGTCCGCCTCTACCCCAAGCGTGTTTATCTGGAGCTGCGTGCGGGGCGCACGGGCGCGGAGTTAGAGTTGTGGTCGCTGCGCAAGGAAGCCGGTTACTTTCGCGAGGTCTTTGGGCGCGAGCTCTTCGTCGCGCTGGCGTAGATGAGGCGGGCCGTGCGCGGATCGAGCAGCCACTGCAAACGCGGCGGATGTTGCTGCATGTCAACCCGGGCAATGGAACCCTTCCTCATGCGGATCGAGGCGCCGCCATTCCCGGTGATCATGCGTCCGAGAAACTGAAAGACGTTGGGATTGTGCCCCACCACCAGAATCCCCTCGCGGTCGGCATATTTCGCCAGCAGGCTCTGGAAGTCGGCGTAGCTCGCGTTCATTCCCAGCGCTGAGCTAACCTCCACCTGGGCGTCATATCCCAGCTCCGTTCCCACCAGTTGGGCCGTCTGCCTGGCCCGCTTCAACGGGCTCGACACAATCACGTCGATCGGCGCCTTCAATGCCAACAGCACGCGTGCCATCAACATGCACTGGTCCTTGCCTTCCTTGATGAGGCCCCGTTTGGTGTCGAGCACGGGATTCTCGCGAACGGTTCCGGCACTTGCATGTCGCATCAGATAGAGGATCATGGGGATCGATTCGGGGAGAGTCGCTGTCCTTGCCGAACTCCTTGCAGTCCGATTTTAACAGATTTGTAACAATCTATAGCAAAACCAGAGACGCTGGAACCCTAAGCCGCTGCACTTAAGTCGCCGCGACCCCAAGGAGCGGCGACTTTCAAAAAAAGCTGAATAGGGCACACCTTCTCTGGTTTTGCCGTAAGCCTCCGGGAGCCGGCAGCGACCCGACTTTAAGAAAAATGGCGAAACGCCGCGGCCTCGGCGCTCGGCATCGGCCGGTGTTCGCCAGCCAACCGCCTCCCTCCGAATCAACTGCGTATTGCATCCGCCTGCATTTCCGGGCATTCGTGGCTCTTCGCCTACTTGCCGAAGATTCCTTTCAGCGGCTTGGCCGGCTTTTGCGCCGTCGAGCCGATCCCGCTGGCCGCATTTTTGAGCACCTTGCCCATCTGAACGTGGATGGACGGATTCGATGCGGTTCCGGTGATGGTGAGCGGAATGCCGCCGCTATTGGACTTGGACGCGGGTTGGGAGTTCTTGCCGAGCAACCCGCCGAACGCATTCATGCCGTTGCTCACCACTCCGCCCACCGCGGAAAAGGCTGCGATCTTCGCGTTCAGTTGGAAGTTCAACTCTTCGGAGGGAGAAACGGTGCCTTCGCCGGTCGCGCTGCCGATCTTTGGAACCTCCGCGTCGATGTTGCTGAAGCGCGTGCCTTGCGGTGAGTTATTGACGTCCGCGCTCAGCTTCTGGATCTCGGTGCCGTTCGAGGTTCCGCTGATGGGATTCATGCCCTGGATCTTCGAACCGAGATCGAAGCCCTGGAGTTGGCTGTTGTCGAGCTCGACGGGGCCAGCGATGGTGATGGCGTTGACCGGACCGGTAACGGCGAGATTGGCGGTGATCGTGCCGCCCTTCAGGCTCGAACCGCTGGGCAATTTGACTCCCACGGCGGGCAGCAGTTGCTCCACCTGATCGACAGGGAGATTGGGCGCGGAAAGATGCAGATCCAGGACAGCCTCGGTGCCGTCATGCCGGAAAGTGCCTGTGATGTGGGCCGCAACCCCGCCGGTGACGAGGGCAAGATCGTTGACCTTGCCGGTGCGCGAGGAGAGATTGTCAAAGACATTGAAAGTGAGATTGACCGGCTTGGGAGCAGGCGACCCGTTGCGCGCCAGCTTGAGCTGCGTGGCCGCGACCTTTCCCGTAGTGGTAAGGTTTCCGCCACTCGAAGCCACCTGGGCATTGAAGTCGGCCAGCATGGAAATGCCGTCGCTCGGCTGCACTGCCCCGGCGGCCAGCGGATCGAAGTGCTTGAGGTCGAGCGTCGCCTGGAAGGGAGTGAGGGAGGTATCGTTTTGCGCCACGGGTCCCGCCGTGCCTTTCAGGCTGAGCGAGCCGCCGCCCGCAACCTTGAGCGAAAGCTCGACGGGGAACGACTGGGTAAACGATAACTGCTCGACGGTCAGGTTCACGTCGCTGCACGCGAAAGGTTTGCCGGCCGCGGGGACCGACGAAAGCGCGGCGCTTCCATTCACGATCTTCAGCTCGTTCACCGTAAGCGAAGGCGGTCCGCCGGCCTGCTGCGCTTGAGGCTGAGATGCGCTGCTCCCCAGCGAGGAAAAGTTCCATGTGCCGTTGGCCGCGTGAATCAGTTGTATCGACGGAGAGTCGACGGTGAACGTTGTGATCTGAACCGAGTGGTGGAAAATCAGCGGTCCGAGCTCGATGCCGATGCGAAGCTCCTTGGCCTGGAGAAAGGGAGTGCTGGCAAACGCAGGATCGTCGGCGATCGAGATGTTTTCGGCCACCAGGCTGCCCGTAAAGAGCGAGAGGCCGATGTGGCCCAGTGTGACCTTGCGCCCCAGCGCGCTCGAGAGCTCATCCTGAATCTTAGGGCGGAAGGTATCGGCGTTGACAAAGAACGGAATCAATCCAAGAACCACGATGACCAGAACTGCGGCCGCAATAGCCGCTTTAACCCAGCGCTTCTGCATGGCGTCTTCCTCCTCGAGTATTGACCCGCTGGAATTGTACCGCTCCGTGAAGGCGCCCGACTGAACATTTTTGTTACTTCTTTTGAGCGCCTGCGCCAAATACTCTTGCGGACGCCGCCTTAAGCCGCGGAACCAACGCCAAGAGCGGATTCGTCTGAAAAATGAGATACACTAAGTCCGCTTGGAACCAGGCTGCCGGCCTCTCCCCCAAGGCCGTAGTTGTTCTTCAAGGAGGTCGAAGATGGCAGGGAAAAACTCGTCAGTTCAGGTCGGCCAGCTCCGCGAGACTGAACTCGGGGAAGCCGGCCGGATTGTGCGCCTGGCGTTTGGCACGTTTCTCGGGCTCCCGAATCCTCTGGAGTTCATGGGCGACCGGGATTTTGTCTCGCCACGCTGGCGCTCGCGAAACACGAAGGTGTTAGTGGCTCGCGAGGACGGAAAGTTGATCGGATCGAATGTGGTCACGCGTTGGGGATCGTTCGGGTTCTTCGGCCCGCTCTCCATCCTGCCGGATTATTGGAACCGCGGCGTGGCGCAACAACTGATGACGGCTACGATGAAGGTTTTCGACCGGTGGGGCGTGCGGCATAGCGGGCTATTCACCTTCCCCAACAGCCCAAAGCATGTCGGCTTGTACCAGAAGTTTGGCTATTGGCCCGGGTATCTCACGGCCATGATGAAACGAACGCCGGCGCCAACTTTGATGACGCCGGCAAACGGCGCGAGAGTGCCCGTACTGCTGTCTGCGCTTCCCCGCAGCGCGCGGGAACAAGCGGTCGCAGCATGCACGAAACTCGCAAACAGGATTGAGCGGGGCCTCGACCTCAGTGATGAAATCCGCGCGGTCGTGGCGCAGCGCACAGGAGAGGTGCTGCTCCTCGGTGGGCGTAGCACGTTGGAAGCTTTCGCTGTGTGCATGCACGGCCCCGGATCGGAGGGCGGCGAAAAGATCTGCTATGTGAAGTTTGGAGCGGCAAGCAGTGGTGAACGGTTTGACCGTTTGTTGGATGCCATCGATGCGCTTGCCTTGGCGCGGGGGGCGGAGGTGGAAGCCGGAGTGAGCACAGCCTGTGCGGATGCTTTTCGGCGAATGTGCTCACGCGGATATAGTCCGGCAGGGCTGGGCGTTGCGATGCAGCGCCCGCATGGGGAAGGGTTCAACAGGTCAGGCGCCCACGTGCTGGGCGATTGGCGGTAAAATCCTTATCTGCGCCCGAATGCGTTGCTTCGTAGCCCTTGCCGGAATCGGCCAGCCGGTCGGGAGTGCTGGTGAAAGATGGCAGCGAACTTCCACCTTTTCGGAGTCACCCACCTAGCCATCCTCGGCGTCACCGTGCTGCTTGCGGCTCTGCTTGCAGCCGTCGGGCGGCGTCTCTCGCCCGGCAGCAAAGGTCTGCGGCTGGGCCTTGCCGCCGTGCTTCTTTTCGATACTGCGTGGTGGTACTGGTACATGGCTTGGCATGGCCAGTCCCTTTTCCCATCCCAGCTTCCTCTGGATCTCTGCGACGTCACGCTGTACCTCACCGTGATCGCGCTGCTCACCCTCAGCCCGGCCGTCTTCGATGTGGCTTATTACAGTGCATTGGCCGGAACTTCCATGGCGCTGCTCACGCCCGACCTATGGGAGCAGTTTCCCTCCTTGCCGACGGTGCAGTTCTTTATCGCGCATGGCCTGGTTGTGACCGCCGTGCTCTATCTTGTATGGTCGCGGCTGGCGCGGCCACGCAAGGGCTCGGTGGCTCGGACGATGGTGGCTCTCAACATCCTGGCCGCTTTCGACGGCGTCTTCAATTGGATATTCAAGACCAACTTCATGTACCTTTGCGCCAAGCCCGCAAGTGCATCGCTTCTCGATCTCTTCGGCCCCTGGCCTTGGTACATCGTCGTCACCGAGGGCGTCGCCTTCGTCCTCTTCTGGCTGCTGTATCTTCCCTACCGCAGTCCCCGGGGCCAGAAGCCGGATCGATGCGAACAAAAAAGCGCAGAATAAGCTGAAACTGCGACTCGATATTCTCGTATTCGTGGTGATGAGCCTGCGAAAATGTCAATTGCACCAAAATACGAACCGAAACGGTGCTATAGTTGGTGTATAGGAGGGTCTTTATGAGAGCAAGCGTAACCATCGACGATGATCTATTGAACACCGCCCGCGAGTACACCGGGGTAACGGAAAGAGCGGAACTGATTCGTGAAGCCTTGAAGTCACTGATTGCGCGGGAAGCGGGACGCAGGCTGTTGGCGCTGGCCGGAACTGCTCCGAATATCGAAAATGTGCGCAGATTGCGCGTGGATGAGCAGTGATTCTGGCGGACACGTCAATCTGGATTGAAATGTTCCGCAGGGGCGGATTCAAGGCGGAGTTGGACACTCTGATCGCGAATGATCAGCTCTGCACCCACCCCTGTGTGGTTGCGGAGTTGGCCTGTGGCTACCTTCCCGACCGGCAAAAAACCCTATCCCTCCTGGACCACCTGATTGCCTTGCGCGTTGTGCGCCTGGCCGATGTGCGGGTCATGATCGAAGCTCGTGGCCTGGCTTCAAAGGGCATCGGCCTGACCGATGCTCACTTGATAGCTTCCTGTCTGGCGACTCCGGGCACCCAGATATGGACTATCGACGCGGCTCTCGGCAGAGTCACCGAATCGCTCGGTATCCGCGTATCCGAGCCATAGCCTAGTCCGCGGCGGTGACTTTTTCCTCAACCGGCTTCGCCTGCGGTTTGACGGCGCGCGGCCGGGGGATCGCGTCCAAGTCCGTCTTTCCCTCCGCCAGCTGCATCAGAAAATCCTGGCTGGAAAACGACGGCGCGTCTTTCAGAACCTTGCTGGCGCGCACATAGCTGCCGTCAGGCTGCTGCAGGCGCGCCTTCGTCGTGTCAGCCAGGTAGGCGGGCAGAATCTCGTCGTGAATGCGGGCGATAGCCGCCGCGTCGCGCACGGGGAAGACGACCTCGCAGCGCTCGAACAGGTTGCGCGGCATCCAATCGGCCGAGCCCGTGTAGATTTCGTCGTTGCCGCCGTTGGCAAAGTGAAAGATGCGCGAGTGCTCGAGGAAACGGCCCACGATGGAGCGCACGCGGATCCGCTCCGACAAACGCTTCACGCCCGGCCGCAGGATCGAGAGGCCGCGAACGATCAGGTCGATCTCCACGCCCGCTTGCGACGCCTGGTAAAGCGCCTGAATGATGGAGGGCTCGAGCAGCGCGTTCATCTTGGCCACGATATGGGCGGGGCGTCTGGCCTGCGCGTGTTCCTGCTCGCGGCGAATCAGCCGCAGAAAGCTCTCGGCCATGGTCAGCGGGGCCACCAGCAGCGGGCTGTAGTCGTCGACTTCGGCGTGCGCGGTCAGGTAGTTGAAGACCATGTGCACACGCTCGGCGATTTGCGCGTCGCTGGTCAGCAGGCTCAGGTCGGTGTAGAACCGCGCGGTCACGGGGTTGTAGTTCCCGGTGCCCAAATGGCAGTAGCGCCGCGTCTGCCCGTCTTCGTCGCGGCGCACCAGCATGGCCAGCTTGCAGTGTGTCTTCAGGCCCACCACGCCGTGGAAGACCTGCACGCCCGCGTCTTCCATGCTCCGCGCCCAGCGGATGTTCGATGCTTCGTCGAAGCGCGCCATCAGCTCCACCACCAGCGTTGCTTCCTTGTTGGCCCCAGCCTCGGTCAGCGCCTGAAACATCGGCGAGTCGTTGCTGGTGCGGTAGAGCGTTTGCTTCATGGTCACCACGGCCGGATCCTGCGCGCCCTGCTGGATGAAGTCGACCACCGGATCGTAGGAATCGTAGGGATGGTGGAGCAGGATGTCGCGTTGGCGCAGCTCATCGAAAATTCCCGTTGACTTGCGGCTCAACAAAAGCGGCTTGGGCGTGAAGGGTTGGAACTTCAACTCCGGCCGCTGCACGTCGTCGTAGAGGAACATCAGGCGGGAAAGATTCACGGGGCCCTCCCCGCGAAACACCTGGTCCTCATCGAGTTCGAAGTTTACGCGCAGCCGCTCCACAATCTCAGCGTGCGCGCCGGTCTCGATCTCCAACCGGACCGCGTCGCCCTTGCGGCGGTTGTGCAGTTCCACACGGATGGTCTCAAGCAGCGACCGCGCCTCTTCCTCCTCGAAATACAAATTGGAGTTGCGGGTCACGCGGAATGACGCCGAAGCAAGCACCTCGTAGCCGCGGTACATGCCGGCCAGATGCTGCGCGATCAGGTCCTGCAGCAGCAGGTAATCGGAACGGCCATCGCCGGCCGGCAGCCGCACAAAGCGCGGCAGCGCGCGCGGCACCGTCACCACGCCCAGCACCTGCGGGCCGGAACTGCGCCGCTTGGCCCGCAGCAGCAGCGCCAGACAGAGAGCCTTGTTCAGCACGCGCGGAAACGGATGCGCGGGGTCGATCGTGATCGGCGTAAGCAGCGGATCCACCTCGCGCTGGAAATAGTTGCGTGCAAAGTCGCGCGTATCCTGGCTCAGCTCGTCCCATTCCAGCAAACGAATGCCCTGCTTGCGCAGCTCAGGCAGAAGGTGGCCGTTCCAGCAGCTGTACTGCGCGGCCACAAAGCTGTGAATCTCCGCAGTGAGCGCGGCAAGAGACTCTTCGGGACGCAGGCTGTCGTAGCCGGGTTCGCGGTATCCGTCCTCGATGCGCTGCATCAGACCGGCCTGGCGGACTTCAACGTACTCGTCGAGATTCGACCCTGTGATGGCGAGAAACTTCACGCGCTCCAGCAGCGGATTCGTCGGGTCTTCAGCCTCTTCCAGCACGCGCCGGTTGAACTGCATCCACGAGTGGTCCCGGCCGTTGAAAAGCGTTTGTTTCTGGGGAGTTCTGGCCATGATTCGTCTCCGCGCCGTATTGGAAGTCTATCGCTTCCAGCCCCGTTTCGGCACCTGAAATCTCCGATCTCAAAACGAGGTCCTAGAGAGAAGTACCGCGCGAACTCGCCAACATGCGAAGCCGCGAAGCGACGCCAGCCTGCGAAACACAAAACAACGCATTCCATCCGCCGCGGGCCCGCACCGCCGATACCCGGCTCATAGGAAACCCATACAGGATGAAACCCGGTATGGAAGTTAAGATCGGAATAAAAACCAGCTCTAGGGAATCTGGTGTCCTCTTTCTCAAGTTCGCATCATGAACACGCTGCCATCCTGCGCGAAGTTTGGCCATTTTGTGCGCCAATCGCAGTCGAAGGGCCTGCATTCGGCGACATCGAATTATGCAACGAACTTCCGGGACACCACATTAGCGCTTTTCCGTATGCGTTTCCTTTGGCGCGGGGAAGGTGATTGTAGGTGGGTCGCCAAAGGCGACGGTGGCATCGACGGAGCGCTTGCGGGCGCCGGAGACGACCTGATTCTGACCGAGAGTGATGGCGCCGTTGGCGATGGAGGCGTCGGCGGTGAAGTGGTCGAAGCGGCCCAGCGCCGCGGGAACAGGACCAGCCTTGGACGCAGCGGAGGGCTGATTGCCCATGGCTCCGTTGCGCCACTCGAAGTGGAGATCGCCTTTGGCTGAAGCGGACAGATCGTTGGCGGAGTAGCCGGAGAGCTCGATTTTGCCGCTGCCGCTGAAATCGCCGCCCGCCCAGCGCAGGCCGAGCAGCGCGCCCACGTCCGCAGTGCTGAGATTCTGGAATTGACCCTCGAAAGTATAGGCAGGCTTGTCCCGATCGTTAGCGGGCTTGTCGAGTGATCCGGTGGCGTGAATGCGGCCGCCGAGAAGGCCGGCATCGAGGCTGGCGATTTCAGCTCCGGTGGGGAGAACGCGAACCGCGGCCGAGACCGCGTGGAGCGTGACCGGGCCCAGAACCAGGGAGTCGGCGGTGACGGTGCCCTCAAGCTGCGGCCAGGGCGGCGCGGAGGAGGGATGAATGCGGTCAATGAGGGAGGAGAGCAGAGTGCCCTGCGCCTTTGCGCCGAGCAGCGCGGTCTCTAAGGCAGCTGCGTCGAGATCGCCGAAGTGCATCTCGAACTGCGCCACGCAGGGTTGCGGCGGAATCTGCTCCGGACAACTCGGGGTCAGGGTGAGGCTTACCGAACCCTTGACCGGGCCGTAGGAGAAGGCAACCGGATCCCAGCGGAGGCTGCCGTTGTCGAGGTGCAGAGTTCCCTCTGCGATGGTCACGGGGTTAGCCAGATAGTCGGCCTTCAAGTTGGCGTCGCGCACGATGACCGTCCCAGTGAGGGTATCGCCAGCGGGAGTGCCCGTCGCGGCGTGAGGCCCGGCGGGCGATGCGGGACTGATGGCTTGAGCCGAAGAGAGGTTGACGAGCGGGGTTTCTTCGGCAGGAATCCAGGGGCCTTCGGCGGTAAGGTCGACGGCGAGGGGGTCACCGGCGAGCGATTCGAGAGCCGCAGCTTGCGGAATGCCGGCGGCGTGGGCGATCTGCCGGGCTCGGGCGAAGCTGGCTTGGCCGCGTGCGGCGACCTGATAGCCGGAGAGCGAGAAACGCACCGTGAAGGTGAGTGGAACGGCTCCGCCGGCGGGGATGGCGACTGCGCCCGCGAGCGCCTGAGGCGAGCCTTGCGGGGCAGCGACCGGTTCCAGCGTCATCTTTGGCGCCTGAATGGGCTGGCGGAGGCCGCCGCCGCTGAGGGCGAGGTCAGTGACGGTCAAGGTACCGGTGAGCAAATTGCCGGCTGGCGGCCCACTACCCGAGTGACTAAGACCTGTCGCTGGGGACCCTGGTCTACCACCCCAGCGACTAAGACCTGGCGCTGGGGATCCTGCTCTGGAGACCGGCGGTACCTTCGAGCGAAGGCCCGGCGTTGCTTGTGCAGCGTTCGCGGGTTTGGCGTCTTCGGCTGTTGCACCGTAGACAATTTTGCCGCTGATGGTGCCCGCGGCCTCAAGGTCAGGCTCCAGGCCGCTGCGCAGGGTGCGTAGCGCATCCAGGCCGGCGGCAACGGGGATGCGGTCGAGCTCGACGGAGAAGTGCGCCGGCGCGTCCTCGCTCAGTTTTTCGCCGGTGAGCCGGATGCGGCCGTCGCCGAGGGGCGAGTCGCAGGCGAGGTTTTCCAGCCTGCGCACGCTGTAACGGTAAGTGAAGCCGCAGTTGGCGTCGAAGTCGAGGGGGGCGGCGGGAGCGAATTCGGCGCGGTGAACTCCGGCGGCGCGCAGGCGTGTGGTGATCTGGGCCGCATCGGCGGTGCCGTCCAGGTGCAGCTCGCCGGTGAGGTCGCCGCGCCAGCCAGGATCGGAGCCGGTGAGGAGGCGGGCGAGCTGGCCCAGTTGCGCCTGGCGCCAGTCGAGATCGAGATGCACGGGCATCTGATTCAGATCGGGCGTGCGGCGCACGGTGCCTTCCATACGCACCACGCCGGTGTCTTCCTGGTAGAGGCTCACGTCGGTGCGAGCCGGCTGACCGCGCAGCCGAATGCGCCACTCGCCGGGATTCTGCTGCCAGACAGAGAGATCGGCGTTGACGATGGAGAACGGCAATTTTTCTATGCCGCTTTTGAAGTCGATGCGGGAGTTTGTGGCCTCAAGGTAGGGTAGCGGCGCGACGAAAGTGCTGGCGCTGGAGGTCGGCCCACTCTGCGCAGCGGCGGTGCGGAAGAGCGAGTCGAGGTTCCACTTGCCGGGCGCTGCGCGGACCAGGTTGAGGCTGGCTTCGTCCACGCTGATTTTGCCAATCTCAAGGCGGCCGCGCCACAGCGCGAACAGCCGGATGGAAGCCGTGACCTTGTTCGCGTAAAGAACCGGCTCGGCGCCGTAGGCGGCGTCTTCGGCGACGCTTAGATTGGTGAGCACGAAGCCGGGCCAGGGCAGGAGACGCACTTCAACGGAGGAAAGGCGCACTGGCCTGCCCAGCGATCGCGACATGAGGCTGGTGATCTGGCCTTTGTAACGGTTGACGCTGACCAGCGGAGGCACAACGAGCACAAGCACGACAATCGCAATGGCGGCGAGGGCTATCCGCAACCGGCTGCGCAATTTTTTCTTGCTCTCGGCGCTGTTTGTCATTGGCTCTCAAAACATTCTAGCTGCTAGCTTCTAGCTCCTGGCTTCTAGCGGTAGTGTCCTAAGACTGCGTTGCTGGGCTGAATGAAGAGAAAAAACGGTAATCGGACCCACTCCCCACCTTCTCATCCCATACTCTCCCATCCAGTTTGACATTTCCATCCACACTATGGGAAACTGGGTGGGATGACAAATGAAGAGAAAACTCGCCTACTCGACTCCATCTCCTCATTGGAAAAAGAGGTGGAAGTTGCCCAACAGAATCTGAAAGACGCATCCGCGCAACGCGCCTACGCAGAAGAAGCAGAAAATCAGATTCTCGCTGAGGTCAAAAGCCTCGTAACGCTGATCGAAATTCGCCGCAAACGCTTGGGGCTCCACGCTGACGATCCGTCGGCAAAAAGCAAAGAACAGCCTAGGCTTCCTTTGGAAACGCCGCTCCAGGGGTCCTCTTCTCATGCCGCAGATGGTCCTGACGAAGACCATTCTGGAGAGGAAGTAAGCAAGGTGAACTGGATTTTCAATTTCGTTGCGGGGAACGGGCCTCGGGGGGCAATGCCGCCTGAGGTAGCAAGAGCGGCCTCTACTGCGGGAGTATCAATGCACCCTAACTATCCCTACACAGCGCTTCGCAAATTAGTCGAGAGGGGAGTGCTTGTAAAGCGGAGAGGACGCTACTATAAGAACCCTGCTTGAATGGTAAAGGCCCGCTGCGAACGGGCCTTTGCCGTACCTGATGAATGGAGCATTGCCTATGAGAACAACGCCCTACGTGTGTTTATACCGCGATCGCGGGTCACCAGTCAAGCGCAAAAGATCACTCCGGTGTGTCCGGGGTGTTGACCATGCTCCTCTATTCAGGGGCCGGGTGATTCTGAGAAAGGAGGTACAAAGCCATGCCATTCGTAAACGGGCCATACCACTTCACCGTCGAAGGAATCAAAGGTGCGTACGAAGTTGGTAGCGTTTACGGACTTGCTAAGCCCACCTTAGCAGATCCGAACCGCTACACAATTCTGTACGTGGGGCAAACCGTGAATTTGCGGAAACGCTTGCAAGAACATCTCAACAATCCGCCAGCTCGCGGTATCACCCACTTCTTCGCGGACGTGCACGGAACCGAAGCGGCAAGGACTCAAAAGGAATCTGAACTAATCCAAGAGTTCAAGCCGGTCGGCAATACTCTCCTCAAGTGACCGGCAGGTTCCATCTAATCTGCCAGTCGCCCGGTCGAAGAATAGTTTAAGGTTGCCAATGTGGAGCACGGAATAGCGGGCTCCCGTAGACATGTGAACTGTTTGATCTGAGATCGGGTCAACGTATTCAAACTCTCTCAACCTGGCCGGGCTGTGAAGCAGATTCATGGCTCGGCCAATGCTGTTCAGTGTGGCATTCTTGATCGTTTGCCAAGAAAACTGGGGCCGAGTTTGAACCGTCAAAGCCATGGCCAAAAGCGTAACACACCAGCCAAGCACCTAGATACGCCTCTAAGCTCAGGCGCTGTAGCACGAACCTGCCATGCTAGCAACGCACCTGTTAGGACACCACCGCCCCTAGCTTGAACCCCGAAAGAACCAACCGTGAGCGTACGCAGGCGATGAAGGGCTGCGGCGAGCAAGCACAAACGCCGCGCACAAGAAAGCTAGAGGCTAGAAGCTGCAACTCAGCGCGTGAGGTGGAAGGTGCGGCTCCAGCGGGTTTCCGTAAAAAAGTGCAGCGCTATGTGGCCCATCCAGGCCAGGCGATTTCCGAGGCCGCTCTGCTCATACTCTGATTCCGGCGTCTCGAACGACCAATAGTTGAACAGCGGGCGGCCCACGATATTTTGCCTGGGCACAAAGCCCCAGAAGCGGGAGTCGAGGCTGTCGTGGCGGTTGTCGCCCATCATGAAGTACATGCCAGGCGGGACCACAAGGTCGCCGTCAACGACGTGGTTGGGAAAATCGACAGCCCAGCCCTCGGTAGCGCCACCGGGTTGCGGGTAGGGCGGCACTGCGGGAAAGTCGTCGAGGAATTCCTGGAAGTTCTCCGGCGTTGTGGGCTGGGCGTGCGGCTGGGCCTGGGCCACTCCGTTGAGGATGACGATTCCGTCGCGCAGGTGGATGTGGTCGCCGGGAACGCCGACGAGGCGCTTGACGAGGAAGAAGTACTGGGGCTGGCCCGAGGCATCCGGCTCGGGCTCGGCGACAGGCTTGATGAAGACGACGATGTCGCCGCGGCGGGGTTCGCGGTAGCGCATCAGGGGCATCCACTTGGCGGGCGGCGCAAGCGTGATGCGGTCGACGACAAGGTGATCGCCGACGAGGAGGGTTTTTTCCATCGATCCGGAGGGGATGACGAAGTTCTGCGCGAGAAAGGTGAGAATGAACAGGCCGACCACCAGCACCGAACAGATGCTGGCCGCGGCTTCAAGCGGCGTTTCCTCCGCCTTGGCGGGAGCTGCTTCAAGGCGGGTTTCAGAGGGGGCTTGGGGTACTCGCTTATTCTTCGTTGCCATTCTGTCGCTCGTTGAGGGAGTGCTTTTGCGTCTTCAAGCCGGTTTCAAGCTCGAATCAATGGACCACGTGAAAGATGCGCCGCCAGCGCGCAAATCCTGTGAGCCTTTCGGCGAGTTCCCGTTCGTGTCCGAGTCTATCATCTGCTGCCTGTTGCCCAGGCGGCTGCACATCGGTCGTGGAGGGGCGGGTGAGCGAGAAATAGATGACGACTGGGCGGGCGACGATGGCATGGCGCGGCACAAAGCCCCAGAAGCGGGAATCCTTGCTGTGATTGCGGTTGTCCCCCAGCACGAAGTACTCGCCAGGGGGCACGGCGAGCTCGCCGTCGCGGGTGAGGCTCTGCATCTGGCGCCACCACTCCGGATCGACCTGCGGGTCAGTGTAGATGTTGGCGGGAATGTTGTCGCGGGCGGGATCGGGCGGCGCGGGCTCGAAGGCCGCGTAGGGCTCGTCGAGGGCCACGCCGTTGACGAAAACCTGTCCGCCGGCGATGCGCAGGCGGTCGCCGGGGATGCCGACCACTCTCTTGATGAGCAAAGGCGGATCGGAGTGGCGGAAGACAACGATATCGCCGCGCGCAACCGGGCGATAAGGCAAAAACAGGCGCTCAAGGCGGCTTGCAGGGGCGTACACCTGCTTGTTGAACAGGAGAAAATCGCCGACGAGCAGCGTGCGCTCCATGCTTTCAGAGGGAATGAGCAGGGGCTGCATGACAAAGGTGAGCACAAAGAGCGCCACCACCACCGTTCGCAGCAGCGACGCAAAGGCCTCCGGCAAGGTGGGCACGTGGAGGTGCAGCCTCTCAAGATGGATGGGATGCGGAGTGGGCGCAGGGGCGGGTGTGTTCATTGAGGAGGGTACTCCTCCTCATCGGGCCCGAAGCCGAAAGCTGGCGCAACGCCAGAGTTGGCCCCGGCGGCCGGCAGTTGGTCGAGATTCGCAAGGCGTTCCAGTGCGCGGCGCGCGGCATCCTGCTCGGCGTGTTTCTTGGTGCTTCCCATGCCGCGGGCCAGCGGCCTTCCCGGCCCTGCGTCTTCGCTTTTGCACCGGACTTCGACCAGAAAACGCTTGCGGTGGTCGGGGCCGCTCTCACTCTTGACGCGATATACGGGTGCTCCCGCGCGCGCGGCCTGCAGCCGCTCCTGAAGCGCGGACTTATAGTTGCCCAGAGCGGCCCCGGAGCGCAGCTCGGAGGCCAATTGCTCGGCGGCCTGGCCCATGACCAGGTTGCGGACAAAGGCTCGCACAGGCTCCAGACCTCCATCGAGAAACAAAGCGCCCATCACTGCTTCCATGGTATTGGATAGCACCGTGCTCTTGCGCCGCAGGCCGCTGCGCTCCTCGTTGCTGCTCAGGCGCAGATGCTTCCCCAGGCCGATCTCTTCGGCCACCTGCGCCATGTGTTGGCGGCTGACCAATCCGGAGCGGACGCGGGTGAGCTCGCCCTCGCGCCACTCAGGATGCGCGGCAAACAGCGCCTCGGCAACCACCAGCCCCAGCACCGCGTCGCCGAGGAACTCGAGGCGCTCGTTGTCGGCCGGCGCGGCCTGTTTGCCCGGCGCAGCCTGCTTGTTCTGACCCGCTTGCGCGAGCTGGTGGGCCAGCGAGCGATGCGTCAGCGCGCGCACCAGCAGCTCAGGATTCGAGAACCTTGACCCAAGTGCAGCTTCAAGCTCTTTGAGATCTGCTTCCACGCGCGCCTCGCCGGATTGCAACCCTTCTTTAGGCATTTTCACGCATTTCGCGGCCTCTGCGCTCAGTGACGGCCCCGTCTCCGGTGGCGTGGTAACCAGTCCGAACAACGTCGAACAGCAGACTCGGGGATCATTGCAGATTTGGTTTTGCGCCCTGCGTTTGCGGCGATGCGCCGGCCGGGCCAGTTGCGGGACTGGGTCCGGGCGCATCGTCGCCGGCATCCTCATCGCAATCGTGTTCGTGGCCTTTCTGCACGTAGGCAGCCTTCATGCCGCGCTCGGCGGCGAGTCGCGTATCGAGTTGGCCGTCACGCGCGGCGTAACCCGCCTTGTACTCGGCCAGCGCCTCATCGCGCTTGCACTCCAGATCGAGCATGCGGCCCAGGTAGATGTGCGACCAGGCGAGCAGGCGCGGATCTTTGCTTGTGGCGAGAGTTTTCTCAAAATCGTCGACGGCCTGGTCGGGATGGCCGGCCATGAGATCGACGCGGGCCAGGATGAAGTGGGCGCGAGCGGCGTCGGCTGTGGATGCGATGGTGTCGGTCTGGTTCGCCAGCACCTTTTGCGCCATGGCGCTGGCCGCGGTCACGTCTCCTGAGGCCAGCCGCGCCTCAGCCAGATCGAGCCCGCTGAGCTGCCGCGGTTTGCTGCGCTGCAGGACTTCTTCATCGGCCTCTTTGTCGAAGGCGGTCTGCCGGGCGCGGTGCACCTGCTGATCCACGTCCATGCTGTACACCATCTCGCCGATGGTGTCTTTCAAGCTGGCTGGATCTTTTTCAAACTGGATCATCTGCTCGTAGAAGTATTGCGTCAGCACGAACCCCTGGCGCATGTCGTGCTCGACGGCCGCCCATTTTGCTGCGTCCACCTTCTGCTGGTAGAGCTCGCGCTCGTGTTCGTAACGCGGCAACTGCGAGCGATCGACCCCGGCGGGAATCTTGTACTCGGGAACGCCGGTATCCATGGTGCGCGCTTCGATGGCCTTGATGAGGCACTCAATCGTCAGCGGCACGGTGTCGGACCGGAAGCGGAAATCGAGAGGCGCGTCGCGAATCTCCTTGAGGATGGGCTGCTCGCGGTCGATGGCGTTGGATCGCGCGTAGAGAAGCGGATCGATGACGTAGTGCAGGTAGGTGTCGCGCACGTCGCTCATGCGAATCTTGCCGTTGGCAGGAGAAACCACAACCACGTAGTCGGTGCCGTAGATGCGGGCGTTGACCGTGCCGGGCGACAGCTGCGGCTCGATGACCACGATGAACCTGCGCCCGTCGTAAGTGGAGGCCGGCATCTTGAGGTAGAGGTTGGTGGCGACGATCATCTGCGACAGAGGATCGTGGAGCACCTCGGCCTCAGCGTCGTATGTTCGGTGCGCCGCAAGCCAGATGCCGTGCAGGTCTAGAGCGGCCACGAACGCCCGGAGAAGGGGCACGATCTCGGCCACCTGGGTGGCGTCGGGCGGCATCTCGGTCAGGTCGGCCGTGAGCTCGAGCTCGGGCGGCGCCGTCAGGTAAAGGGCCAGCGAGATGTACTGCGCGATGTCGCGCTCGCCGCCGGTCATGCGGTGCTGGGCGATGTAAAGGCACAGGGCATCGCGCCGGGCGCGGGCGTCCTCGCTATGGGCAAGCGCCTGGTCCATCTCGTCGCGGATGTGCTTGCGCACCGGTGCGCTATCGTCGAGGCCTTCGTTGTACCCGCAGGCATTCAGCGCCGCGGCCATCACGAATACGGGCTCGGAACTGATGAGCGAGATGGTCGGGCCGGCGGGGTCGATGAGTGTCGGCGCCTTTTCCTGCGCGAACACCTGCCCCGAGGATGATCTTTGCCCGGAGGAGGAGCTGCTGGAGGACTGTGCGCGGGCGGCAGCGGGGGCCAAAACGGCCAGAAGGCACAAAAAGACCGCGGAAAGGACAGCGGAAGGATGCAATCGGTACTGCGTCATGAGGTTGCTCTGCTGCAAGTCTAGTTAGATGCAATGGAGGGGTCAAACGGGAGTAGGGCAAGCGGTGGAAGTCCGGTCTTGAAAGGGCACGACTTTACAGGCTGCGGAAAAACTCAACCCGAGGGGCTTTGTAACTAGGGCACGGCCGGGGCACCCACGCAGCGCGTGGGTCGCGGGCCGATAAAGTTAGCAGAATGAGCCGGGATCGATCGTCCTTAGCGCGGCACTGGCGTTGTGCAGAAGGCCAATCCTCAGGAATTCCCCATCGGCTCGACTCCAATGCGTATAATTCCTGCATACTCGGAAGCCAAATGGAAATCCTAGTTTGGACCTTGTTCGGAGCACCCCGGGGCGGTATGCCCGGCATCTGGCCTGGTTCGAGGGGGGTTCATGTGAGAGTTATTCGCCGGATATTCGGACTTGCCGTCCTGGCCTTGGCCGCTCTGCCCATGTCGGCGCAACAAACCCCTGCAGATCCGATCTTGAAGGCGATGCAGCAGGAGTTATCGCGCTCCTTCAAGAATCTGCAGAAGGCACCGCTTCCGCCCTATTTTCTCTCCTATCAACTCACCGACAACCAGTCGGTCGATATCGGCACCTCCTTTGGCGCCATCGTCTCCAGTTCCGGCGCCACCACGCGCCTGCTCGATCTTGACCTGCGCGTCGGCGATTACTCTCTCGACAACTCGCACCCGCTGCGCGGCGCGCAGGCCGGCTTCAACTTCCCTGGCCAGGCGGCGCGTGTGAATATGCCCCTCGACGACGATCCCGACGCATTGCGCGTAGCGCTCTGGCGCGAAACTGAAGCCAAATACCGTAGCGCCGCTGAGCGCTACCAGAAGGTCAAGGCCAATGTAAAGGTGCAGGTGGAAGCCGAGGACAAGTCAGGTGATTTTTCTCGCGCGCCGGTGGAAACCTACATCGAGCCCCTTGCGCATTTCTCCATCGATCGCGCGGCGTGGGAGCGGAAGATGCGCGCCTTCACCGCGCCGTTTCTCGGCCACAAGGAAATCATTGACAGCAATGCTGAGCTCGATGCCGAAGTCGAGACCCGCCGCTACGTCAACAGCGATGGCAGCCAGATTCTCATTTCCTCACCCTTCTACCGCATCATCATCTCCGCCACTGCCAAGGCCGACGACGGCATGGAGCTTCCGCTCTACCAGACTTACATGTCGTTCCATGAGGGCGGCCTTCCCGACGACGCCACCGTCCTACGAGACGTCCATCAGATGATCGACTCATTGCTGGCCCTGGCAAAAGCTCCCATCGCCGAGCCGTACACCGGGCCGGCCATCCTCTCCGGGCGTGCCAGTGCGGTCTTTTTCCATGAAATCTTCGGTCATCGTATCGAAGGACAGCGCCAGAAAAATGAAGACGAGGCGCAGACCTTCAAGAAAAAGGTCGGCCAGCAGGTGCTGCCCGATTTTCTCTCTGTCTACTCCGACCCCGGCATAAAGCAGTTGGAAGGAATGGACCTTATGGGCTACTACCCGTTTGACGACGAAGGCGTGAAGGCCCAACGTGTCACGGTCGTCGACAAGGGCATTCTCAGAAACTTTCTCATGTCGCGTGCGCCCATCGAGGGCTTCGATCGCTCCAACGGCCATGGCCGCCGTCAGCAGGGATACGATGTGGTGGCGCGGCAGTCGAACCTCATCGTCGAATCCTCGCAAACCGTCTCGCGCCAAGAGCTGAAGAAGAAGCTGATCGAGCAGATCAACGCCGCTCACAAGCCCTACGGCCTTTTCTTCGACGAAATTGAGGGCGGCTTTACTTTCACTATGCGCGTGATCCCCAACGCCTTCAACGTGCGTCCCACAGTGGTCTATCGCGTCTATCCCGATGGCAGAGAGGAACTGGTGCGGGGTGTCGATCTGATCGGTACTCCGCTCATCGCCTTCAGCAAGATCATCGCTGCCGACAACCAGCCCGCAGTCTTCAACGGCGTTTGTGGCGCGGAATCGGGATGGGTTCCCGTTTCCGCCGCATCCCCCGGGCTGCTGGTCTCTGAAATCGAAGTGCAGCGCAAAGAAAAATCGCAGGAACGTCCGCCGATTTTGCCGCCCCCGACGGCCGTTCGGGAGAAATGAAATGTCCGCATATTTGCCAGGATTTCCCATGATCTCGCGAGCGATTCTAGCCGCAGCCTTTCTTCTGCCGGCTTTTGCCCAGGCGCAGGACGATGTGGACCTGCGCGCCATGAAAGATGAACTTGCCCGCACCATGTCGCAGGTGCAGATTTCGGGGATGGATAAACCGTACTTCGTCGCCTATCGCTTGGACGACATCCGCATGAGCGCGATTTCGGCCTCGCTCGGCAGCCTCACCCAGGACTCGCCCACGCGCATGCGCTTCGTCGGCGTCGAAATGCGTGTCGGCGACCCGAGCCTCGACAATACCAACTTCTTCTCGCCGCGCAGCTTCAGCGGCGGCGCCGCCGGACTCCTGGGCGGCATTCGCCAAGCCCCGCTCGATGACGACTATCAGCAGATTCGGCGCGCCTTCTGGCTGGCCTCTGACACCGGGTACAAGGGGGTGCTTGAAGACCTCTCGTCCAAGCGCGCAGCCCTGGCGGCGCAAAACCAGACCGAAAAGGTGCCGGACTTCAGTTCCGAGCCCCCCAAGGTCGAACTCGACCCGCTCAGCGCCGCCGCCCTGCCCGATGACGACCTCAAGAAGCTGGCCCGCGACCTATCCGCTGTCTTCAAGAGTTTGCCGGACCTCTACGCTTCTTCTGTCGAAATCCAGGCTCGCGGCGACGACGCCCGCTATCTCAACAGTGAAGGTTCCGCCTTCACCCGCTCGCAGCGCATGATCAAGCTCGAAGTCAATGCTCAGGTGCAGGCTGCTGACGGGCAGACCATCGCCGATTCCATCGATCTTTACGCCCTCACTCTGGCCGATCTTCCTTCCGAGGGCACGCTCATTGCCCGCGCGGACGCCATGGGCGACCGCGTTCTCAAGTTGCGCTCTGCCGCCTCACTCGATCGCTACAACGGTCCGGTCCTCTTTGAAGGCGAAGCCGCTCCGGAGCTCTTTGCGCAGCAGTTTGCGCCGGGCCTCTCGGCCGCCCGCACGCCGCTCAGCGACCAGGCCGGCTTCGCCCAGTTCTTCGATCAGATGATAAACCAACTTGGTGGCCCCTCCTTCGAGGACAAGATTGGCGGCCGCGTGCTGCCCAATTTTCTCAGCGTTACCGACAACCCCCGCATCGCGGAATATCAGGGCCTCAAGCTCATGGGTACATGCGCCATCGACGATGACGCCGTCGCCACACAGGAGACGAAGCTAGTCGAGCACGGGCTACTCAAGACGCTTTTGTCCACGCGCGTGCCCACCAGCGCAACTCCGCACAGCACCGGCAGCCGCCGCGGCTGGGGACCCGCACCGAGCAACCTGCTGGTCACCACCGACAAGCCGGTCACCGACGCCGATCTCCGCAAGCGGTTGCTGCAGCTTGCCGCCGAGCGCAGCCTCCCCTACGCCATCGTCGTTCGGCACATTGGCGGCGGCGGCGCGGCCTCCTTCATCAAGAAGGTTTCCGGGATGATGCGGCAGGACATTCAGGTCAGCAGTTCGCTGGCCGAGGTCTACAAGCTCTTCCCGGACGGCCACGAGGAGCTTGTTCGGGGCGTCGAGCTCTCCGACATGAGCCCCGCTCTCTTTCGCGATATCGTGGCCGCGGGTGACACGCCCACCGTCTACACTGACGACTTTATCCCCCGCGTCAGCGCCATCTTTTCGCTCGGTATCTCTTCGGCCACGCAAGTCCCGGTTGTCTCCTACGTGGCTCCATCGCTCCTCTTTGATGAGGTCTCGCTCGTCCACAGCGAAGGGCAGAATCCCAATCTTCCGATCGGGACCTCGCCCCTCGCCAAGTAGGAACGTCACGTTAAGGAAGAAGTCCTGCGCACCTAGACTAATCGCGTTCGTGCAAACCGTGAAACACGGTGACGGTTAGGTCCTGAAATGTCGGCCAGTGTTCGCTGATCTGCCTGGGCATGATCCGGGGTTGACGCATACAGCCCAAAGCGCTCGTCGAGAGCAACCCACACACACCGGCAACCGGACCGGTCCCGCCCCTGATCACTGTGAACTGTCCCCGGTTTCCTCGTTCCCTTGTTCCCTTGGCCCCTCGGTCCCTGCCTTTCGCAAGTCCTACCGCCCCATTTTTCCCCGCAACCTCTTCAAAACACGCTGCAAATTCCGCCCGACGAATTGCAGAGAATTAAGCGCATCCGGCGCACAATCATTTCAAGATGCCTTCCGGCGGAGTCCCGTCTGGAAAAAGGAATCCTCCGTAACCGGAACTGGCATCGATGTAAATGTTGCCAAAAGAGAACAATTATCCCCTTGACATAGGAGAATAAACGTGCAAGGATAGTAAGCATGAACTTATTCTCTTTAGCAAGAACGTTTCCCACAGAAGATGCGGCG
>Ga0326728_10003561_pt1 | contig 47982 bp, 38 predicted proteins | sample MB3enrmetagenome_FD_207602 | JGI IMG/M metagenome (GOLD analysis project Ga0326728, IMG submission 207602) | Lab enriched peat soil microbial communities from McLean, Ithaca, NY, United States - MB31MN | ecosystem: Environmental > Terrestrial > Soil > Wetlands > Peat | place: USA: New York...
AGAACCTCTCATGAATGCAAAATCCTTGGCCGAGCCGTTGATCGAGCGGCACACCGAATCATCCCGCCTGCGGTAAACCAGAAACGGCTGCGCCAGATAGCCGATGCGGCTGCGCCTGGCAATGGAAACAAAAAGCGGCACATCCCACACGCTGGGCCAGCGCTGGCCGCCAAGGAACTCGGGATCCGTGGCGTCCAACTCGTCCCAGACCCTTTTTCTCAGCATCACAGTGCCTTCCCTGACCCCGTAACTGTTGATGAAGATGTGCTTGCATAGGAGTATTGATGGCTCTAAATAACCCTCCTTGTAGTCTTCGGGATATGCCAGCACCGTGGTTCCATCCGGCCATAGCATGTAAAAGTTGGAATGGACAAGATCGCAGTCGGCGCGTTCTGAAATCTGTTTGACTTGCCTTTCGAGCTTTTCCTTGCAGCACCAATAGTCGTCACCATCACAGAACGCCAGATACTCACCCCGGGCGGCTGCAACCGTGGCTTTGGAGTTCCGCATAAAGCCGAGGTTGCTGCTTCGAAAAAGCGGCCTTATTTTCAGAGGATATTTTGCGGCATAGGCCGCGACAATTTGCCGCGTGTTGTCTGTCGAGCAATCTTCCCCGACAACGATTTCATAATCGAAGGTTGTGACCTGTTCCAAGACGCTCTCTATGGCCTGGGCGACGTATTCCGCTGCATTATATGTGAGCACTATAACGCTGACGAGGGGTTTCATGGAATGCGATTTTCAAAACATCCGGGCCTTGCGAGCGAACCATTCGGGCGGAATCAGGGCGCTTACGTCATCGCCGCGCCCTGGGCGGATTCGTCCGCCACGGGGGCCGCCTGTCCGGTTAACACGGGGGCCGGTGACGCCGGATCGCTCTCCGCCTCCAAATGTTCGTGGCTTTCCGAAAGCTCGGAGAACGTGTGGCGAAGCCTGAAAGTGATAGCCAGGAGAAGCCAGAACACGACGCTGCACTGACGGTCTTCCCACAAGGTGGTAAAATTCCCGCCGATGCCGAACATACCCACCGCGCCCGCGAATAAACCGACCGCCAGACCTTTGCGGGGCTCGTCTGGAGCGGCCTTTATTGCCGCCCATCCTTCTTTCCAAAGCAGAAGAAGAAGGGCCGTCATTATGCCGGTTGCGATCCAGCCCCGCTGCACGGCAAGAAAGATAAACGAATTGTGAGGGGAGACGGCCGCTTCCAAAGTCTCCATCGCTTTCGCATCAGCGACGATTCCCCAACCGAGCCAGGGCCTTTCCAGGCTGCGCTCGTAAAAGTAGGCCCAGCGCTCGTAGCGAGGCGTCATGGCATCGTCATGCCTGGCATCTTCAAGAGTCTTCAAGCGCTCGAAATATTTGGGCGGCACCTTGCCCGCAGCGATAATGACAGTCATCAACGCCACGGCCAGGGCCATCCACTTCCAGAATCGCCTTTCCCGATAGAGCTTGAGCAGGACGAAAGCTCCGATGCCCGCAACAAAAGCCCCCACCCACGCAGCCCGGGTGAAGCTCAAAAGCAGCCCCAGCGAGACCGCGCCCAGCATAAGCCAACTGCCTTTCCGATGCCACCGCTCCGGGTCTGTCCACATCATGCACCCCAGCAAAAGGAACGGCAGAATCATGAATGTTCCGAAATTGACCGCATGCTCCAGACTGGATGCCGCCCGGTAGTTGCCTTGGAAGGTGCCCCAGCGAGCTTCCAAGTCGCCAACATACGTTCCGGTGAAGAGAAACGACAGCGAGCTGTGCAAAAAGTGCTGGGCTACGCCGATGGCCGCGCTGACGGTCGCCGAAATCAAAAAGCAGCCGATCACCTTCCTGAGAAAAGCCTCGTCATCAATCGTGCGGTAGAAGAGAAAATACGACGCGCCGAAGACGACCCATTTGGAGGCGCCCCAGAGCATCCTGAAAAGCTCAACCTTTAGGCGAAAGGAAAAGAAGACGTAGCTGATGAAACTGATGGCGATATAGGCCATCACCAGTTTCCCGCACGGCGTGCGTCCCGGCGCCTGCCCGCCCCCGTTGCCCGCCAACAATCCGAAAATGCCGCCCAGAAAAAGCATCTCAAAAAGGCCGTATCGCCCGCCCATCGGCAGTTCCCACTCAAACCAAAAGGCGGAGATCAGCGCCGCCGCCAGCGTCGCGCGCTTCGGGTTGACAAATCCCAGCGCAAAAGCCCCGAATAATAGCAGCAGCGGTATCATGGAGTTGGGCGCGACAAGGCGGCCTGCTCGTAGGATTGCAGTGTGCTTTCGGCGGCCGACCGCCAGGAGAATTTCGCGGCCCGGGCCAACCCGCGCCCAATCATATCCTGCCGCAGATTGTCGTCTTTCAAGATGCGGAACAGCGCTTCGGCCAATCCCTCCACATCGTGCGCGTCGAAATAAACGGCGGCGTCTGCCCCCACTTCGGGAAGACAGGAGGTGTTGGCCGCCAGGACCGGCGCGCCGCAGGCCATCGCCTCGAGCAGCGGCAATCCAAATCCCTCGCAGCGCGACGGATAAACAAAGGCCGCGCTCCGGCTGTAAAGGGCGGGCAGGTCTTCGTCGGGCACAAAGCCCAAAAGGCGAACGTCTTCTTCCAGGCCAAGCTGGCGGATGAGTTGTTTGACATTTTCCGAATTGCGTCCCGGTTTGCCAGCCAGGACCAGTTGCGCGGGCTGAGGCCAGCGCGCCTTGAGGCGTTGAAACGCCTGGATCAGCAGCGCCAGGTTCTTGTGTGGCAAATAGGTTCCCACATACAAAAAGAACGGCCGTTGCAGCGCGTACTTCAGGCCGGCGGCTTCCTGCTTTTCCGGAGTGGCGCGTGTGAACGCCGGTTCGACGCCATGATAAATCACGTCAATCCGGGAATCGTCAATGCCGAGGCGCGTCACGATGTCGCCTTTGGAGATGTTGGACACGGTGATGATCCGTCTGGCTTGAGCGGCCTTCCATTTCAATTGCCACCACGCCGTGGTCCGATTGATCCATGAAACCATCTCTGGAACATGAAGATAGCTCAGATCGTGCAAGGTCAGCACAAACGGGCCAGGCGTCCAAAGGGCGGGCGCGTTGTAAGCGTAATGAAACAGGTCGAGCCGGCGCCGCCGCCAGACCATGTCCAGCGGAATTCCGGCCTGTTTGTAGAACGGCGGCTTCCAAGGAACAATGACCTGTTGCATTCGGTCATTGTTAAACAGTCTTTGGTTCTCGCAGCGCTCATTGACATAAACCAGGAACTGATGGCCCGGCTGTATCCGGTTAAATTCCAAAAGCAAATTCAGCGCATATCTGCCGAAGCCGGTTGTTTCGCTGCGCAGCCAGCGCGCTTCGACACCGATCTTCATGAATCTCGAGAAACCGAAGCCTGAATCCGGGCGCTCTGCTGCTTCAAGCCGCCTCTGATGCCGGGTTCTATTTGCAGGACGGATTCGAAAATTCTCACGTAGCTTTCCGCCACCAGTCTCCATGTGTTCCGGGATTCCACAAGTTGCCGGCCGCGCCGCCCGAATTCCTCCGCCAACTTCGGGCGATCCAACAGGAAGGCCAGCGACTCCCCCAGGGCTTTGGCGGTCGGTTCAGCCGCCAACAGGCCGCTCTGGCCGTCGGAAACGACTTCCGGCAGTCCACCCACCGGCATGGCCACGACGGCCTTTCGGCAGGCCATCGCTTCCAAGGCGACCAGCCCAAAGCCTTCGCGTCGTGAGGGCACGGCCACCAGTTCAGCATGGCGCATATAGGCCGGGATGGCTTCATTAGGCATGCGCCCAACAAAATGGACGCGATCAGCCAGTCCGAAACTGGCGGACAATTGTTGCAACGCAGTTCTTTCGATTCCATCCCCGACCACTACCAAATGCGTGTCGGGCCGCGCCGCCTCCAGGGTGGCGAAGGCGCGCACCAGGAGATCGAAACCCTTCGTCTTGATTAACCGGCCGACGCCCAGAATGTAACGAGCCGGCAAGCCGCCGGGAGGTTCTGTCAGCGTCTCTAATCGGGGCAGGGCGACTGCGTTGCCGATGGTCGTGACCTGCGGCCGAATGCCCTCTCCAGCCAGCCGGCAGGCGGAGTTGGCGAGGTATTTTGAATTGGCCACAATGGCCGCCGCTTCGCGCAACAAGCGTGTCGTGACACGCCGCTGCAATCCGCTCCGATTCGGAATCAGCTCGATGTCACTCCCGTGGATGCTGGCCACGATCGGAACATTTTGCGCCCGGCAACACAGCCCCGCGTAGAAAGCGGCTTCCGCCAGATAATGCAAGTTCACCAAATCCGAATGCGTTGACGCCAAAACTTTCTTGAGGCCGCAGTATGACTGGAGAAGCCGGAGCGGCAACGTCGCAGTGGATTTCAGCGTCAGCGGAAGGGCGAACGGCAGTCGCGTCACCTTGATTCCGTCAACGACCTCGCGGGAGGGCAAGTCTCGCGGCCAACGAGTTGTGACAATTTCGACGCGGTGTCCCATCGCCACAAACTGCCGGGCCAGGTTTCCGACGACCAACTCAACGCCGCCGAGGTGAGGGTGGTATAAGCTGGGCAGCATCAGAATGTTCATCGCGCCAGCCGCTTGCTCATAAGTTCTGAATAAACCGCCTCCGCCCGGACCGCCATCTGGCTGAGAGAAAATTCACGCTCGATCAATTCCTGGCCTTTCCGGCACATTTCACGCACTTGCTCCGGGTGCGAAAGCACAAAGCCGATTTCGTCCGCCAACCGCCGAAAATCCTGGGGCTCCGTCAAACGCCCGGTTTGGCCGTGGCGCACCAGGGCCGGCATGCCGCCCACGTTGGTCACGACCACCGGAACACCCGCCGCCATCGCTTCCAGCAGCGAGATTGGCAAACCCTCCGTGGTCGAGGAAAGCACAAAAACATCGGTCTGAGCCAGCAACGGCTTGACGTCGCTGACCTCGCCCACAAAATCCACCGAAACCGCGATGCCCAATTCGCGCGCCAGCGCCTTCAATTCAGCCTCCAATGGTCCGCTTCCAACCAATCTAAGCCTGGCTCCCGGATATTTTACCAGTGTCAGGGCCATAGCTCTGAGCAAACTGCCCTGGTCTTTTTCCTGCGCCAGTCTGGAAATATTGGTGATGCATGGCGAGTCGCCTGAGTTATGAGGCGGGCGGCTGGTGTCGCTTCGCAGGTTTCGCCACGCCGCGACATCTATCCCGTTATGGATTAGAACCGTCTTTTCGGGCCGGACTCCGAAATAATCCACCATCCTCTGCCGGGTGGGTTCCGACACGCAAATAACGGTGTCTCCCCATAAGCTCATCCCCCTTCGCCCCTGCAACACCCCATGGCAAGTTGTGACCAAAGGCGCCTTGATCCACGGCCGCAAGAGGCTGACCAAAAAGCTCGTCCGGCGATGATGGCTGTGGACGATTTGAATTCTTTCTTGGCGGATGATTCTTGCCAAAGGAAGGATTGCCGAGAGGGCGGCTATCGTGGAGCTGCGCGACGAAATAAACGGCAGCGGCATGAAGCGCAGTCCGCACGATTCCCATTCCTCGGCGACTCCCGGGACGGCATCAGCCGCGCAGCAAACTTGGTGGCCGCGCGCCTGCAAGCCCTGCGCCAGCCCCAACATGGATTTTGCCACTCCATAGCGGTTGAGTTCAGAATAAAGGAGCAGGATTCTGTAAGTCTCCTGCTCCTGTCTGCGTCCGGCGTCCGCCGCGTTTCCAGCCTCAACCATTACCAATGGCTCATTCATTGGCTTGTCACCTCCGCTCTCCCGTTATTTTGCAAAAGATTCCCCCCAGCCCGAGAAATCGTTTCTCTGCCGACTCCCAGTGCATGGCGCAACGGATGGAATACGGTCGTGGTGAGAAAGCGGTCCAATCGGAAATCCGGCTGCCTCATGCTTCCTTTAGGTTTGGCGCGCCAGCGGCTTGGGATCGCCAGCCGGCGGGGGAACACAGCGAATCCACCAAGCTCAAATAATCCGCCTGGCGGGTGTCCCAAGCGTTGCGGACGGCGTATTTCGAGGCCCGACGGGCCATGGCTTGGCGCAGTTCCGGGTGGCGGATCATTTCCAGCAGGGCTGCCGCCAGGGCATTCACGTTCCCAGACTCGAAAAAGCGAACCACGGAATCATTAAAGTAGAACCGGTCAATTTTCGTGCTCGAAACCACCACGGGAATGCCCAGCGACATGAATTCCATGATCTTGGTGCTGTAGGCCTCGTTGCCGAAGGAATCAGCCCGCTTGGGAACAACGCCCAGGTCGGCCTCGGCCATCACTTCGACAATGGCCTGCACCGGGATTGGGGGGAAGAAATGAACCTGGCCGTCCAGGCCAAGCTCGTGGGCCAGCTCCATCAGCTTTCCTTTCATATTGCCGTCTCCATAAATGTGAAACTCAGCCTCCGGCGCCTGGCGGCTGACGATTTGAAAAGCGCGCAAGGCGATGTCAAGGCCTTGATGCCATTGCAGCCCGCCTGGAAAGAGGATGATGAATTTCCCATCGTGGCGGGTGCGCGGGCGCGGGCGGAAGAGGCCTCTGTCCACATTGTTGATAAAGACCGAACAGCGGCCAGCAACGCCAGTGCGGGCGGTGTAGGTTTCCAGCCAAAGGTGGTTGGAAATGATGACGTGGTCGCTAAATGCAGCGGACCATCGTTCGATCAATTTCAGAATCCTCTGCGCCATCGAATTCTTCGGGCCGCCAAACTTGCTGGCATAAAGCTCGGGCACGATGTCGTGAATGTCGAGAATAACCCGAGCCCCGGTCAGCTTGGGATAGGCCGCCGTAAAGACCAGGAAGTCCGGGACATTATGAATATGGAACAGGTCGTAGGGATTGCGGCGGTGGTGGCGGGTGATCCAAACCAAGGAGACCACCAAGAAGCGCAGAACCGGCCAAAGGTGGGACGCTGCGGAATTCTTATCCCTTCTCGGCTCGGATTGCAGCCGGAGGATATTGAGGTTGTCCACCGGCATCGGTTCCGGGTTTTTCTGCCAGCTCTGCAAGCTGATCACGTCCACATGGTCTCCGCGCCGGGTGAGGGCTTCAGCACAAGCGATGACGCGCGTATCGCCCCAAAAATAGGAATGCGTGACCATGCAGATCCGCTTGGGTTTGCGCGCCGGCTCCAGTTTCAAGGGAGCGACGAAAGAGGCCGCCTGCCTCGGGAGAACATGCCACACGGTGGAGGCATATTGCTCACGGATATACTGCAAGAACTCTTCATAAATGCTGACCGGATAGGTGAGAGAATTGGGAGCTTCGCCGGGGAAGGCGAGGTAGTCGGGATGGACATTCAGCAACACCATGCCGCCATTCTCCGCCACCCAATCGGCTTTTTGCCGCCAGATGGCTGGCTTCCGTTCGCCCATCTGCAGGAAAAGGGTGGAGTCTTGGGGCAAGGTGTAAGGCAGTTCCACATAACCCCGTCCGTTCGGTCCTTCCTTCCAAAACGGAAAAATGGTCCCGGTTCCGTCCGGCTGGGGTTCGAAGGGATCGGTATCAAACGTGGAGGCATCATACCCAATATCCAGATCGTGCAGCCATTCCAAATTGTGCAGCATGAACCCGGATCGAAAGCCCGCCGCCCCCCACTCCTTGACATACCGGTTGATCCGGGCCGCCTGCTTGGCAAACCCTTCCCGGCTGCGATACAGTTTGCCATCGTGCCGCAAATCATGCACGCCTACTTCAAAGCCCTCGCGGGCCAGACCATCCCGCACTTCCTGCGTCACCCGGTAATCCCCTTCAGGAATGAAATTGAAGGAGGAACGAAAACCATATTTCTTCTCCACTTCCATCAATTGCCGGCATTTGGCCACACCCGATGCGCCCTCGACATCGTGAGTCAAAACGAAGGCGAATTTCTTCCCCTCCGGCCAGCCGGGCCAGTCTTTGGGCCGGCGGGCCGACGCTCGAAGAATCGGCCAAACTTCGCGGAACCGTTCCCGCTTTCGCCGCGTCTGCCAGCCTCGAATGGCCAGCCGGAGCCGCTTCGGGATGAACGGTTTGAGGCTGTAATAAAGGGCGCTGCGCATTTCAACCACCGTCCGATTTTGGCTTGGCTCCAGCGATCTCTGAATGAAATCGTTGATCCTCGCGGTGATTTCATTGAGTGGGCGAGTGTCCGCGAATTTTGGCTGCCAGGCATCCACACACTTCAATTTTTCCCGTAATGCGGCGACATCGAGCGCGACCATCACCCGGCCAAACTCAACCAGATGTTGTGCCAACTCCAACTGGTGGTCATCCACTGCTTCCTTGAGCACGCCCCTGCGCGGGAAGACGATCACTTTCTTCCGCAACTCCAGGCATTCATCCAATATGGCATCACCTCCATGGCAGATCACCAACTCGGCCTCGTTGAGCCGTTCGTGCATTTGATGCCGCGGCATAAATCGCTCCCATTGGCAATGCGCAGGAAGGTAACTTGAGCCGCCGATCTGTACCAGCACGTCACGAAGAATGCCTTCTGCCGCCAAGACATCCACCGCCGCGCCCAACCGGTCAAACCCGGTGACAGCACTGCCCATTGTGACAAAAACCATAAAGTCAGTTCATGTCGTGAGATTTCCGTAAAGTGCCCCGTGGTAAACCGCCTTGGGCCAGTTCACCAGCAGACCCGTATGCTGAACGAAGAACAGGTCGGCGAAATAGTAGCAAAATCGCCCTGTCTCGCTCAAGGTTCGGAATCTCGTTCCCGCCTCAACATAGATTGATTTGATGTGCATAAAGTACGCCCAAAAGAAACAAGGAACCGCAATCCCGGAACCAGTGCTGAGCAGAAAACCCGGCTTTTCGCGCAGGAAAATCCACAGGACTTTGACTACGGCCACAGTTAGCTTAATAGGGTGCGCCCGCCAACGTCCTTGTCCGATGTCGGGTATGGTATACACCTGCTTGAAATCGGCAAACTCATCGCATCGGATATCCGCGTCGGTTGTGATGACAAAGTGAGGGCGGCTCTCGAACGCGGACCTGAGTTTGATCATCTGGCTAAGGTGCCCTCCGCGTGAAGTGACCAAACAGATTTTTGCGCTTCTTCTCATGGAAGTGATCAGTCACCCAACAACTCCTGCATCAGCCTCTTCGGCACATACGACCTCGTCTTGTTCATCACCACCCCAATACTGGCGCAGGATCCTGAAAAACAGCGATTGGGGGATTCATGAGATGCTTGTTCGCTTTCTGCTTTGCTTAACTATGGATGGGTAATGGCGCGAATTACCAGGTCCTGCTCCTTTTCGCCCAGAAACGCGTGCATGGGCAGGCTCAACACCTCGCGCGAGGCCTTTTCGGATTCCGGAAAGTCCCCCCGCTTGCAGCCCAGCCCGGCAAAAACCGGCTGCTCATGCAGGCATTTCGGATAGTACACCGCGGTAGGAATTTCCTGCTTCTTTAACCGCTCGGCCGCTTTGTCACGCTCTAGGAGGCGGATGGTGTACTGCGCATAGACATGAGTGTTTCCAGGCGCCACGGTCGGAACCACGGCGTGGCTGGCCAAGGCGGAGGAATACCGCCCTCCAATCCGGCTGCGTTCCTGGAGTTCCCAATCAAAATGAGGCAGCTTGGCCAGAAGCACCGCCGCTTGCAGCGTGTCAAATCGGCCGTTTGTTCCCAGGAGCGGGTGATCGTGACGCCTCACCCCGCCGTGGGTGCGGATGGCCCTCATTTTGCCCGCCAATTGATCGTCATCGGTAAAAAGCGCGCCCCCTTCCCCATAACAGCCCAGCGGTTTGGCCGGGAAGAAGCTGGTGCAGCCAATGGCAGTGACGCCACAGCTCCGCCGGCCCCGCTGGGTGGCGCCAAAGCTCTGAGCGGCGTCCTCCAGCACCGGCACGCGATGACGCGCGGCAATCTCGTTTATCTTCCCATAATCAGGCATCTGTCCAAAAAGACTGACTGGGATGATGGCTTTGGTGCGTGAGGTGATCGCGGCCTCCAGAAGCCCGATGTCCATATTGTAGGTCTCAGGCTCGATATCCACGAAGACCGGCCGGGCGCCGACCAGGCCAACCGCTTCCGCCGTGCTGATCCAGGTGAATGGCACCGTGATGACCTCGTCGCCCGCGCCGACGCCCAAGGCGCGCAAGGCGATCTCCAGAGCGGCGGTGCCACTGGCCACGGTGATGCAATGCTTGACGCCGGCGTACTTCGCCAGGGCCTCCTCCAGTTCGGCAATCTCCGGCCCCATGACGAATTGGGCGTGCCGGAGCACGCGTTGGATACGGTCGTCGGTCTCGGCTTTATAGCGCCGGTATTGCTCCTTCAGATCAATGAACTCCATGAACAGGCGGGAAGGGGTGCGCGGTCAGCCATGATGCTTCATCCTGGCCTGCCTCAAAACTCCTGGTGCAGCAGCCGGGGAACGTAAGACCGGCTCTTGTTCATCACCACCCCCAGGTTGGCCCGGGATTCGGAGAGCTGCGACGCCGCCCGCTGGGCCACATCCCGGTCGGTTTTCTCCGCTTCCACCACCAGCAGAACCATGTCCATGAACCGGGCCAGCCGCGTCGTCACACTGGTTTGCGTGACCGGCGGCATGTCAAATATAATGTAATCGTAATCGCTCGCCTTCATCTTGGAAACCAGATGGCTGAATCGTTTGGGCAGGATGCTGGGCAGCTTCTCCCGCATGGAGGATTCCTTGACCACGTAAAGCTTGTCCTGCACCAGGGCCAGCTCCCGGTTCTCTTTCTCCTTTTCGAAAATGTCCTCCAAACCCAGGTTCAGTTTGCCCCTGTAGAAGCGATGCGCGTCGCCGTCCTCGGAGTTCATATTGACCAGCAGAACGTTCCCGTCTCCCGTCTCGGACAACGAGCAGGCCAGCCCGGCAGCCAGGGTGCTCACTCCGGCGCCACGGTGGCAACCGGTCAGCGCCACCAGTTTGGGTTTATGCGTCAAATTAGCCATCTCGAAGTAGGCAATGAGCCGGTCGCGCAAGGTTTCATGAAAGGGCTGCCAGGCGGGGTTTTCATCCCAGGGGGCCATCGGCCCCTCCCGCGCCGGCGCCAAGACCCTGCCTTCCGCGCCGCCAGCTTTGGCAGCATCCGCGCTTGCCGGCAGAAGTTTGACCGCTTTGCCCCGCTCGGACAAGCGCAACGGGCCGTGGCCGTTCAGGTAGGGGACCGCCAGGAAGAAGGGCAACCCGAGCTTTGTCGCGACTTCCTGAGGACGCTTGAAAGAGCGATCCAGCATCATCTCCCATAAAAATGCCAGGGCCAGGCCCAGCGCCACACCGCCGCCGGCGATGCCCCCAACGAGGTTGTTGCGCTTCTTCACATCGAGGACAGGCGGAGTAGGCTGCTCGCTGATGCTGATGCTCGAAACCTTGTAGGGTCCCGCCTCCGCATCTGTGGTTGCCACGTCCAGGGTCCTCTGCATTTGGGCCAGCTCCCCCTCATCCTCCTTCAGGTCCCTCTCCAATTCATGAACGGTGACTTCCGATTGAACGAGGTTGGTGCCTCTGTCCCTGATGAGCGCGAGCTCATTGGTCTGCCGGGCAATCCGCGCCTGGATCCCCGCAATCTGCCACATGGCGTTATTGTAAGCCGCCGCAGGATCCAGGCCGGTCGTTCTGGTTTCCGCCGACACCACAAGTGCCGGGTGTGCATCCTCCATGGCTTTCTTCTTGGCTTCCGCGTCTTCGATGTCGAGCTGGTTGATTTTGACCCGGCTACTGTTGGTGGTGTAACCAAGTTCGATCTGGAGCTTTTCTCCAAAGGCTTGTAGATCCGCCAAGCGCTGGCGGGCCTTGTTGTATGCCTCCTTCTCGGATTCCGTCGGCGGGGAAAGCTGGTTGGTCATGCTGGCATTGGTTGAGGCCCCCGAAACCCCATCCATCATCGTTTTCGCGAGCAGATTGCTGAGCACATTGGCTCTGGCCATGGCTTCGTCCAACTCGGACATGGCCACGTAGTTCTCCTCCTTGAGCTTCTCCTCTGAAGCAGTGAACGCCATCTTCGCTTGGCCTATGTCAACAATGCCTTCGGCGTTTTTTAATTGGGCCAGTTTATCTTCCGTGTTGTTCAACCGCATCTTGCGCATATCAATCTGGGTGCGCAGGTAGGAATCGAACTCCGCCGTCCTATGATGGATGACCGAGTGTTCGATGATGTAATTCGTAATCAACTGATCCAGCACCGGTTGGACCAGTCCACGATTCTCATGCGAGAAAGTAATCTTGATCATCTGACTGTTGGGGGACACCTCAGCGAGCAAATTGTTCTCAATCACCATGGCAGCCTGGGCAACGTCGGCTGCGTTGGTCCCGGCGGTTTTGGTCCCCAGGATACTGGCGGGGCCTTCGGTTTCGGCCACCGCTTTCGCCAAGTCCAAACTTTTCAAAATCTGGAGTTCGGAATTGAGGATCATCGCCCCCGGGTCTCTCACCAGGGGGGAGGAGTCCGGACCGGTCGCGTCGAGCGGTTTCACATTAACCACGTAGCCGATGTACAGCTCGGCGACCGACTGATACTTGACGGGCAACAAGGCATAAACCACCCCGGCGGCGATAAAGCCCAGCAAAGAAGCGCCCAGGATCAACCATTTGCGCCGGAATAATATGTAGTAAATGTCCCCCAGGCTCATCCCGGAAGCAGGCGGCGGAGTTGTTTGTTTTGGATTCATGACTTCTTAAGTTACATCAGGCGGCTCAAACTACCATGACAGTTTTGCTCTTTATTTCGTGTTGATTGACGATTAGGACAAATGGGGATACAGCAGTCGGCCGGCCAGCCGCAACAACGGCGGAGGCAGGCAGGCAAAAACACGGTTGAACCAGCCTTCCGCCCGGTCCACGTCCGCGACAAACCGCCCGGCGCCAAAATCATATTTGCAACATTTGATTTCCTCTTCCCGCGCGCCAAACCCAAGCTTGAACCGGCGCAATCCTTCGTTGGCCAGCGAGGTGCGCCCAAAGTGCAGGCTCGCGCAACCGCGCGCCGCGCATTGGCGGATGCCTTCCCACATGAGAAGGTTGTTCGGCCGCAACTGCTGGAAACCATAATCAGAGGCGCCAAATTTATAGAGCGCCTGCCGGCCGTGATGCAAAAAAACCGCCGCCGCCACCGGCTGGTTTTCCCGGCGCGCCGTGGCGATGAAACCCAAGCCGGGCCGAAGCAGATATTCCTGGATATTGGCGAAAAACCGCAACGGCTGCGGCGGCAATCCGTGCCGCCGGCGCGTCCGGCAGTGCAAGGCGTAGTAGGTCTCAACCGACTCCATGCTGTTGTCAAATTGGACGCGCAACCCGGCAGCCCCAGCTTTCTTGATGCCGCGCCGCACCGCCCCATCCAGTTCTTCAAAGAGAGATTTCTCGCCCGCCCCCAGGTCAAGCCGATGTCCATAAAAAACCAGCGATGGAGAACTGCCCGGCCAATCCTCATCGCTGCTCCGGCATTCCAGATATCGCCAGCCCCGCGCGCGGCCCTGCGCCATCGCCATCTCATACAACTTCCCGGCGTCCTGGCCCTTGGTCTTTAATGGAAAACAAAAATCAGTGAAAGGCAGCGAAACCCCCCGCCGCCCCGTCCACGGGCTGGAGACTTCCATCAAGGGAAGCAGGGTCTGCAATTGTCCCCCGGCGAAACGGGCGGCAAAAACAGGCACGTGCCCGTAAGTTTCGTGCAGTACCCTGGCCCAAGCCGTTCCGTGGAAGAACCAAGCCTCCGGGCGCCCCGCCAAGAGGGAATCCCATCCCGGCTGCCGGAGCGGGTTGACGATGACAGAACCCTCCAGCCGCCCATCAGCCGGCGCAGGCGCGGCTTGGGGTTCAACCTTGGAAATCACCGGGCACACCGAGCCTGCGGTTTGGCGGCGCTGAGGCACAGTTTCAATTCATCCGCCACCGCGTGGATTTGTTCCTTGGTCAATTCCGGAAACATGGGCAGGGAGAGAAACTCCCCCGCACACCGTTCCGCCACCGGAAAACTGCCCCGCCCGCGGCCCAGGAACCGATAAGCCTCTTGCAGATGAACCGGAATCGGATAATGAATGGCGCAGGAGATTCCCTTCTCCGCCATGGATTGCAACACTTGGTCCCGATCTTTCACCCGCACGGCATAAATATGATAAACGCTCTGGCTGGCAGGGGACTGCGCCGGAATGATCACTTCTTCCGTGTCTCCCAGGAGTTGGTCGTAGAGCAGCGCATGGGAACGGCGGCGCAGGTTGGCAACGTCCAGTTGCTTGAGTTTCACACTCAAGACCGCTCCCTGGATGCCGTCCATGCGCCCGTTCCAACCGATGTGGGAATGGTGGTATTTGCGTGCCTGGCCGTGATCGCGCAGAACCTGCACTTTTCCCGCCAGTTCGGCCTGATTGGTCACCACCGCACCCGCCTCCCCCAGCGCGCCGAGATTCTTGCCGGGATAAAAGCTGAAACAGCCCGCCAGCCCCATGGTGCCGGCCTTTCTGCCCTTGTAACTCGCCCCGTGCGCCTGACAGGCATCCTCAATCACCGCGATGCGGCGCCGGGCCGCGATTTCAAGAATCGGATCCATGTCCGCGCACTGGCCAAAAAGATGCACCGGGATAATCGCCTTGGTGCGGGCCGTGATGGCTTTTTCCAGCAAGCCGGGATCCAGGTTGTAAGTCGCCTCATCAATATCCACAAAAACCGGTCGCGCCCCGCAAAAGCTGATGGCCTCAACCGTGGCCATGAAGGTGCTGGGAACCGTGATGACTTCATCTTTGGGTCCCACCCCCGCCGCCAACAACGCAAACCACAGGGCATCGGTTCCGTTGCCCACGCCCACGGCATGCGCCGCCGCGCAATAGGCGGCAAATTCCTTCTCAAATTGGGCGACAAACGGGCCCCCGGCAAAAGCACCCGCGTCAATCACCCTGGCGATGGCTGCATCAATTTGTTCGCGGATCGGTTGGTGATGAGCCTTGAGATCAAGAAATGGAACTTTCATCGTGTCGGGGTCCTTCAGCGATTGGGCTGATCTGGCGCCAGGGCCGCCCCCTTCCTCACCTCTTCTTTACGGTCTGCTTTCAGCATGCGGAGAATTCGGGCGGGGTTCCCGGCCACCACGGCATCCGCGGGAACATCGCGGGTGACAACGCTGCCGGCCCCAATGATCGCCCGCCGGCCGACGGTCACCCCGCAGAGAAGAGTCGCGCCGGACCCGATGGAGGCGCCGCGCTCCACCCGCGTCGGGACGCATTTCCAATCCGCCTCGGTTTGCGGCTGTCCGTCTTGGTTGGTCGCGCGGGGGTAGAGATCGTTGATGAAGGTCACGTTGTGCCCGACGAAGACATCGTCCTCCAAAACCACCCCTTCGCAAATGAAGGTGTGGCTGGAGATTTTACAGCGATGGCCAATGCAGGCGCCTTTTTGAATTTCAACAAAGGTCCCAATTTTTACGTCATCGCCAATCTGGCAGCCGTATAAATTGGTAAAGGCATAAATGCGCACGCCTTTGCCCAATTTCACATCGGACGCGATCTTCTGATAGGACGGGGAATCAGCCATAAGCGTTTGGTCAGAGCAGTCTCCAAAACGCTAGGCGGTGACGGCGGGTTGGGTCGCGCGGTGGCGGGCCGTCTCGGGCAGGTTCTTCTTCTCCACTTTTGGGCCGCCATTGCCCTCCGCTCCGGGGGAGCGAGCGGTGCCTTGGGCGGGTTGCGGCCCCTCGGGTTGGACAAAGGCAACCCGGCTCCCGCCCTGGCGCAATGAAGCGGAGGAGGCTTCCAGGATTCTGACCAGTTCCATGCCCCGGACGCCGCAACTCAGGGGCTGTCTTGACTCCAGAATGCAGTCAATAAAATGCTGGCACTCGGATTTGAGCGGTTCCTCCTGTTTCAAATACGGCGAGTAGGTGTCGCCATAATGGTAGGCATAATGAAACTCCGCGAACGTGTCGTAGTGCGGCGGATGCTCCACCCGGGCGTCAAAGATCCGGATCTTCTCCTGCTGCGCCACATCGTCATAGACCACCATCCGCTTGCTCCCCACAATCGTCATCTCCCGCACTTTCCGGGGGTCCAGCCAACTGCTGTGGATGATGGCGGAGCGGTCCTTGCCGAACCTCAGACACATCGAAGTCACATCCTCAATCCCGGGCGTAACATGGGCGCTCCCTGAACAGTTCACGCTTTCGGGAAACTCGCGCAGCAGGTGCAGAATGATCGAAATGTCATGCGGGGCCAGGTCCCACGCCACATTGATGTCTTTTTGAAACAAGCCCAGGTTCAGACGGCGCGCGCAAATGTAGCGGATTTGTCCCAGATCGCCCCGGTCCACGATCTCTTTGATTTTTTTCACCGCCGGTGAATAAAGGAACGTATGCCCAACCATGAGCACCACCCCGTTCTGTTTAGCAACTTCAATCAACTCCTCGCATTGGGCCACCGACGCCGCCATCGGTTTTTCGATCAGGGTGTGTTTGCCGGCCTCCATGGCCGCCTTGGCCATCGGAAAGTGCATTTTGACCGAGGTGGCCACCGCCACCGCATCCACGCTCCCGTCGGCCAGCATCGCCTCGTAATTCATCTCCCCCTTCACCTCGGGGTACAACGCTTTCAAATGCTTGAGCCGTTCCACGCTGATGTCACACATCGTTTTCAGTTGGCACCCAGGCAGGGAACGAAAATTGCGCACCAGATTCGGCCCCCAGTAGCCGCATCCGACCACGCCGACTTTGATTTGTTTGCTCATCTGATGTCTCTTCTGATCACTTATCGTCACATTTTCCCACCCACTGGTGGTATTTCTGGGGCTTTTCGTGATCTGGTTGGGGTTGGATCAACCATCCATAGCTTTCGGAGCCGTCCGCAAGCCTGTCCGCTGCGCCGTGGTTAAAATCGGGCTCCGCCCCAGTCCCTGGCTGGCGTCCGCCGCAACCGGCCCCCGCTGGGCGCCCGGCGGTACGCTCCGTGCCATGATCTGCCGCGGCGGCGCTTTCGCGGCCGCTTTGCGGGCGGCGCGAACGTCCCAGACCTGAAGGAGAATCGCGGGCGGGGTGCTGGCGAGAATCTTCACATCCAGAAAGAAAGACTTGGTCTTAACGTAGGTGATGTCGAGTTCCATCATCTTCTCGAAGGTGGTCCGGTTCTTTCCCTTGACCTGCCAGAGGCCCGTCAGGCCGGGCAGCGTCTCGCACCGCTGGCGGTGCTGCGGCTGAAACAGCTCATACTCGTAGGCCGTGCTGGGACGCGGCCCGACCAGGCTCATTTCCCCGCGCAGGACGTTGATGATCTGCGGCAACTCGTCCAACCCCAGCGTGCGGAGCCACAGCCCGCCCGCAATCAACCGGCGATCTCCCGTGGCGTCCAGCTTCTTCATCGGCCGGTTGGAGGTCATCAGATGATTCAAATGTTCCCGATGAACCGCCGTGTCGGCATTGACCTTCATGGTGCGAAACTTGAGACAGAAAAAGCGCGCCCCCATGTGGCCGATGCGTTCCTGGCGGAACAGGGCGGGGCCGGGAGAAACCAGTTTCACCCAAGCCGCAATCAGCACTCCCAAAGGCACCCAAACCGGCGTAGCCACCGCCACCAGCGTGCAATCCAAAAAACGCTTCCACGACGGCACCCGGCTGCGCGCAATGCGATCCGAGACACCGTCAATTGTCTCCCGGGCGGAGTAATTACTGGCGATAGAATTCATACGATTTGGCGCCGTGCGGTCTCTGTCAAGAAAAGAACTACAGCCTGCACCGCCCATCTTTCTTCTCGTGCCATCCGATTCAGCAGGCTCAATTGCGTGAACAGATGGGACGAACTATACTCTCGAATTTGCGTGTCGGAATCCTGCTGCAACTTAAACCGGCTCCATGCCAACCAAAGGACGAAAAGACTTTATGCAAAGCTCCGCAATTGCTCGCGCGGTCAATTCCACGCCAGCAGTGGACTTCCTCTGCCCTTGCGCCCTTAGTTGCCTTTGATGTGCGATCACTCTCTTTCCAACCCTCGCGGCAACCGCCATCGAACTACGTTGACGCTAATAGAGGCAGGCGATCGGCCACCCGTTGATGCAACAGCTTTAACGAATTCCGATCCACTTCTGCCAAAGTTGGACGACCCAAGAAATCCAGCAGGATTTGTACCCTTCTCACCGCTGGTAATGCCCGAACCACCATGGCCGAGTAACCCAGGAACGCTCCCGCCGCGATCGTCACCTCCGTCCCGGCCACCAATCCGTCCTGCACCGCCATCGGCTCTTCTGATTCGAAGCACTGGCGCAGCTCCTCAATCGTCCCATCGGGTACAATTGGAATCCGCTCCCCGAAATGAACCAAACTGCTGACTCCGGAGGCGTGCCGGATGCTCTCCATGCTCTCCGCCAGCCTGCAGCGCACAAATATATAACAGGGGAACAGCGGCTCCACGACCCGGATCACGCCGCGCTGCGTAGCCCGTTCCATGCGCAAGCGGGGATGAAACACTTCCAATCGCAGTCTCTTTTGCAGGTTCGCCGCCGCAATATGCTCGTGCTTGGGCTTTGTCCTCGCGCAGTACCAGGCTGATTCAGGGGTTTGCATGGAGTAAATCATCAACAGCTTATGCCGCAATGGTCCGCCTGGAATCCGATTTGGGGAGCCGCGTCGAGTCGCATCATGCCAGCCATGAACAGGCAAAACACCATGTCTCCTCGCCGCGGCGCGGGCCGGACAGTCGCAATCCTGTAAGAATTCAGACACATCGAGAAAACATCAACTATACATTGCAATAGCGGCGCCAGCGGCCCCCCTTTAGTCAATTTCGCTTCCGCAACGAAACCAAATCCCAGTTAATCCCACTCGAATACCACTAACTACAATTGTTGTCAACCGATTTCCGGTCACAAAACTGTGCCGAATGTCACTGGCTTGAAAATTAACGCCTATTCGCAAAACTGCAAGCTCAAAGTGGGATTTTGTGGGATAGAGTGGGATTTGCGCTGCAACACGACCGGCCAAACCCTGAGACCATTCCTTGGCACGCGGACACTTTCCGAACAGACAGAGTATTCACATCTTCCTTTCCTTCAATGATTTACGCGTTTTGGAGAGTCAGCCTCAAACTCGCTCCCGCCGGTGATTCCATTAACCGGCTCTAAGTGGGTGACTTCTTAAATAAACTAACTTATTATTGTTGCATTTTTAGGGCGGCGTGCTATGGAATTGGCATGCCGCGGCACAGCCCTTTTCCTATCATATTGTCCGACTCAGAAAAGCGGGAATTATCCCGGCGCGCGGCCAAATATACGTTGCCGTATTTTGAGGTCACGCGCGCCAGAATGATCCTCCTTGCCGCTGCAGGACTGGCCAACGATGAAATTGCCCGGCGCTTGGATACACGCCGCGAAGTGGTCAGCTTATGGCGCAAGCGCTTCTCTACCGAACGTCTGGCTGGCTTGGAGGAACTCCCCCGACCGGGCCGCCCCCGGTCTTTTCCCCCCAGAAATCGTGGTGGAAACTAGCGCACTGGCCTGTGAGTTGCCCAGCCAGCGTCAAGTGCCGCCGCCGCGCTGGAGCGTGCCCGAGATCACCCGGCGTGCTGTTGTAGCGTCGAGCCTGCGGCTCGACCGAATCCCCACCCTAGAAGGGTAGGGCGAGACTCCGTCAAGCCGTGACATTCCTTTCCATCCCGTTTCAGCCTTTCAGCCTTTAGCTTTCCGCTTTCTGCTTCTAAGTAACTCGCTCCGAACATGCTGGTCAGCAACGACTTGCAAAACCACGAAAAATGCGCTTTTGGGGGCGGAAATGGCCACAGTTACGTTCCTCCGCCCGCCACTTCTGTGGTTGATTTGCTTATCCCCGAAACGGCAATTCACCATTCACCATTCACTATTCAAAATTCATAATTCACCTTCTCACCACGCCCCCAACATCAGCCCAGCCTCTGCCGCTCCAGGCAAGCCGCCAGCCTTACGCCTGCCCCGGCTGATCGCCCTAGCGGGCAAAGTCCGATTTCGAAAGACTCTGATTGATTTTGATGTTCTCGTGGGTAGCAGTGAAGACCATTTCGTAGCTTTGCGTTGGTTCCGTGACATTTTGCGCCTTCCCAGAAATTGGTCCAAATACATCCTCGTATTTCGACATGTCCGATTCGCCCGGCCCTTTCAACCTCAACTGAGTTTGATGAACGAAATGGTCGCTCTTGCCGATCCAGACCCTTGACGCTGCCGACGGCCCCTTGCCTTCCCCGCCCAATTGGCGGGACAATACAACGCAGTCAACCTCTGCCGCCACCTCGTCTTTTTCCCGCGTGATCCCGACGCCGGATTTCGGCATGGCTAATGCCCTGTCCCAATCCGCGTCGAAGAAACAACAGGCAATATCCACCGCCATATTATTCAAAATCGAGGGCACCTGGCGCAATGCCCAGGTTCTGCTTTCGGTTTGCCGGGAAGCACTGGCGGGAGCACCGGCGGGGACAATGACACTCTTGATGGGCAACGTTCTAAGTGTTGCCCCTTCCAGCAAAGACACGTCGCCGCCCGTGGACCAGACCGCGCCCGCGGAGGGGGAACCCAGATTGCTTCTTGTTTCCCAATCAACCCGGTAGGAATAGGGACGGTCCAGGAGAAGACTGAAAGTGGCCGTGACTTTGTCGCCCGCCGTTTCCGCAACCGCCGTTCCCGAGTCGCGGTAGCTGGAAAGTGCCGCGTAAGTCTGCCGGACGCCTTGGAGAATTTCCACCGGTGTCGCGCCGTCACTGATCACTGCTGGAACTGCGGGGCTTCGGCGGGATAAATCCCATGCCGTTGCTCCGGCGCCCAGCAGGAGCAATACGGCGGCGCTCATCGCAGTTTTCGTTTTTGTCCATGCCATAAGTTTCAATGCTCCTTTGATGATGGTTATTGTTGAACTGCCCGCCGCCGCGCCATTCGCAATGGCCGCGGCAGTCGTTGCTGTCGCCAGCGCGACAGGCGCGGCTTGAACCGAATGCGCCGACACGGCCCCGGCAATCACCACCGTTGACAAGGTGACGCCGCGTTTGGAAAAGAAAACGCGGAGCTTGTCCAAGCCCCGAGCCACGCGTTTCTTGGCGGACTCCTCGTTTGTCCCCAAAGCCACCCCAACTTCCCGCAGACTTTTGTTCTCAAAATAGCGTAGCAGCAGAGCATCGCGGTCGGCTTGTCCAAGCCGGTTCATGGCTTCGTCCAACAGGGGCGATAATTCCTGCCAAGCGGCGTCGACCGGACCATTGTCAATGGTGGATTGCATCTGAGCCTCCTGTTCGCGGCGGTGGCGGTTGGAATCGGTTCTCAACACATTGGCCGCCGTAAAACGGGTGGTGCGATAGAGCCATCCGGGAAGAATGGTCTTTACGTTAAGCAAAGTCGCTTTTTGGGCCAAAATGATAAAAACCTCCTGGGTGATCTCCTCGGCCAGAAGGGGATCACGCACTTGGCGCAGCGCCGATGAATAGACCAGGCCGATATGCCGGGCAACCAGCGTGGCAAAGGCCTGTTCAGAGCGGCGGGCGGCATATTCCCCAAGCAATTCCATGTCGTCGTTCATGATTCACCTTAAACATGTCAGCGCGGTCACAAAAGGGACATCCTATTTTTGCCGAATTTCAAACTCTCTGGCTTTTCCGCCTCCATTTCTCTGATTCCATTATCCTCTTGAACTCTGTCCCGCCGTGATTCCGCGCCCGTCCTGCCGGTCTCCGTGGCCTCGGCGACCTCCTGTTCCAATTCTGCTCCCCGGTTGTGAAAGCGGGACTCAGCTTTTGCGATCTTTTGCGGCAATACAAATTTGGCTGCGCTGCGCTGCAATATGTCAGAATCGCTCCGTTTCGCGAAGATTCTGCCACAGATGGACACGGATGGACACAGATGGAATGGTCATTTTGATCTGTGTCTATCTGCGTGGATCTGTGGCTCAGTTCTCTTGGTTGCGGCGTTGAGGCGCTGGGATTTATGGGCCTTTTTACGACAAAGTTCATCTAAATGCCTTTCCATGAACCATTTACATCTAAAATCGGCCCATTGGCTATCAAGGTCAATCAAGCCTAATCAAGCCTAATCAAGTTATTTTATGCATATAGGGTTTCGCAAAATTGTAAATGGTTGATACACAATGACTTACAAAGGTCGTTTTTGGGCGTTTCCTAAACCATACAAAATGCTGTTAATCAACCACTTGTGAAAGCATTCCCTTCAGCAAAGGGCAAAATTCAGTCATTTCAAAGCCCCAATCGCGAGTTTTTGACCTCGGTTTAGGATGACCTCATTTTGTGAAACCTACACCTCGACCGTTCCCAAAACACGTTGCTTCAGGCATTTTCACATCCTAAACCCAGCTTTGATCATGCTCAACAGTCCTTCTTTTCGGCGGGGTTTCACAAAACTCATCGCATGGAAGACCAACCGGAATTACTTCCCCCCGAACACCTGGCGCCCTGCTTCCGGTGGAAGAGGCTCTTCGAGTTCCAGCCACCGTCGCCCCAGGCCCGCTTCATCGCAAACCTTGTGTCTGAAGTTCTGAGCGCTCCATCGCCAGGGTCAAATCCTAAAAAGTGACTTTTGTGAATCCCTATATTTCTTTATGTCCCGCTGGTCCCAAAAGCCGTCTTGCCAATCTCCCCGTTGGAAGCTATGTTGATGAGCAGTTTATAGACCGTGATCCTTATTAAACACTTATGAAACGCCGCGCCCTTTACACCTTGCTGCTTGCCCTGCTCGCCGCCAACCTCCTGCTGGGCGCGCGCATCTACTTCTATACCGCCCAAGCCGCCCCCGTCAGCGACAACCCCTACGAAAACTATAAACTGCTCGCGGACGTCATGGAAAAAGTGCGCCTGGAATACGTGGACGGCGACAAACTCACCTATCAGGACCTGGTTCACGCCGCCCTCAAGGGCGTGCTCGGCTCCCTGGATCCCCACAGCGAATACATGGACGCCCGCCGCTTTGATAATCTGAAAAAGGACACCGAGGGCGAGTTCGGCGGCATCGGCATCATGGTGGAATTGGGCAAGGACAAATGGCTGACCGTCATTTCCCCGATTGACGATTCCCCCAGCTACCGCGCCGGCGTCATGCCGTGGGACCAAATCATCAAGATCAACGACAAAAGCACCGAAAAAATGGGGCTGGACGACGCCGTCGGCGTCTTGCGCGGCGAACCCGGCAGCAAGGTTTCCATCACCATCCACCGCCCCTCCACCGGCGAAACCACCAATTTCAATCTGGTGCGCGCCATCGTCAAGGTGCCCACCGTCGAGGACATCAACGACCAGCAGAAATTCCCCCTGGGCGAAAACAGCATCGGCTACGTCCGCATCAACCAGTTCGGCGAGAAAACGTCCGACGATTTGCGCGCCGCTCTGGGCACCTTGAACAGGGAAGGGATGAAGGCGCTTATCCTGGACCTGCGCAGGAACCCCGGCGGCTTGCTGGATCAGGCCGTGCATGTCTGCGAACAATTTCTGCCCGACGGCCAGTTGGTTGTCTCCACCGAAGGCCGCAGCCCAACCCCAAAAAAGGAGTATGCCCACCCCCACGGCAGACGCATAGACCTGCCCATGGTCGTGCTCGTCAATCCGGGCAGCGCCAGCGCCGCCGAGATCGTGGCCGGCTGCCTCCAGGATGAGCAGGACTTGACCCACGCCATCGTTGTCGGCGACCAGACCTTCGGCAAAGGCTCCGTGCAAAGCATCCTGCCCTTGGACGACGGCTCCGCCTTGAAGCTGACCACCGCCAAATACTACACCCCCAGCCACAAGGTCATCCAGGAGCACGGTATCACGCCGGACATTATCGTGCCGATGACGCTGCAGGAGGAAGAGGACCTGCGCGTCAAGCACACCCCCGTCGCCCTGGAGTCGCTGGACGAGAAGGACCGCGAGCGAGTCAACAATACACATGACCGCCAGTTGGAGCGGGCGGCGGACCTGCTCAAAGGGGTTCTCCTCTACGCCCAGCGCAGCGCGCCCGCCAAAACAACCGCGGTGGCCAAATAATCCCGGCGCGTCTCATCATCATGGCTGGAATGGAAATGGCAACCGGCGCCCCGCCCTGCGCGGCCCCTGAACTTTGAACCTGTTCGCTTTCGAGACTTCGTGCGATGAAACCAGCGCGGCGGTCGTTTCCGGCGGCTGCGTCCTTTCCAACGTCATTGCCAGCCAGACCCGTCTCCATGCCGACTATGGCGGCGTCGTCCCCGAATTGGCCACCCGCGAACATCTGCGCAATCTCCTTCCCGTCGCCCGCCAGGCCTTGCGCGACGCCGGCCTGACTGCGGCGGACCTGGATGCCGTGGCCGCCACCCAGGGACCCGGCCTGCCCGGAGCGCTGCTCGTCGGTTTGAAAGCCGCCCAAGCCCTGGCCTTCAGCCTCGGCAAGCCCTTTGTCGGCATCCACCATCACGAAGCCCACCTCTATTCCCCGTGGATTTCCAGCGCGCCTTATCCTAATCTTAATCCTAATCCTAATCCTAATCTTAATCCCCCCCAGGCCGTTTTCGCCCAATTCCAGCCCTCTGTCTCACTGATTGTCAGCGGCGGGCACACCTTGCTCGTGCAGGTCAAAGGGGAATTCCAGCATCGCGTGCTTGGCTCGACCGTGGACGACGCCGCCGGCGAATGTTTCGATAAAGTGGGCAAGCTGATCGGTTTGGCCTATCCTGCCGGCCCGGAGATGGACCGCCTGGCCGCGCAAGGCAATCCGCGCGCCCATTCCTTTCCCCGCCCGATGCTGCACGATGCCGGCGATGATTTCAGCTTCTCCGGCTTGAAAACGTCCGTCCGCTACTTCCTGGAAAAGAACCCGGCCTTGCCCGACGATCCTGGGCGGCTGCGCGATCTCTGCGCCAGCGTCCAGGCTGCCATTGTTGACGTTCTCGTCGCCAAGACCATCCGGGCCGCGCTGCGCCTGGGGGCGGGCTGCGTGACCGTCTCGGGCGGCGTGGCCTGCAACAGCGCCCTGCGCCGGGACTTCGCCCGGTCTTGCCAGCGCGAGGGTTTGGTCTTGCGGCTCGCTGAAAAGAAATACTCCACCGACAACGCCGCCATGATCGGAATCCTGGCCGAGCGCAAACTCCTCGCCCGCGTTCCCGCCGCCTCCCTGGATGCCGAAATCGAACCCAGTTGGGCGCTCTGAACATACCCCTTCCACTCCAATCCCTATCTCTCCTATCCTCCATAGAATATGAAAATAAGTCCATTTGCAGGAAAACCGGCGGAGCCGGGGATGCTGGTCAACGTGCCCAGGCTCATCACCGCCTATTACACCGGGTCTCCCGACCCCGCGGAACCCGCGCAGCGGGTGGCATTTGGCACTTCCGGACATCGCGGCACGGCCTTGAACAGGTCTTTCAACGAAAATCACATCCTCGCCATTGCGCAGGCGATTTGCCTCTATCGAAAGCGGCAGGGAACCGATGGCCCGCTCTTTCTGGGCATTGACACGCACGCGCTGTCCACCCCGGCCTGCGCCACCGCCCTCGAGGTGCTGGCGGCAAACGGAGTCGAGGTGGTGATTTCCGACGGGGACGAATACACTCCGACCCCGGTGATTTCTCATGCGATTTTGACTTACAATCGCGGGCGGAAAAGCGGACACGCCGACGGCATTGTCATCACGCCCTCGCACAATCCGCCGCCGGATGGAGGCTTCAAATACAACCCGCCCCACGGCGGCCCGGCGGACACGGTTGCCACCGATTGGATCCAAAGCAGGGCCAATCAGTTCCTTGAATCCCGCTTGCGCGGCGTCAAGCACATTCCGCTGGCCAAAGCCCTCAGCGCCTCCACAACGCACCGGCGCGATTATCTGAGCGCCTACATTGCCGATCTGGGCGACGTGGTTGACATGGAGGTCATCGGCGGCGCGAACCTCAGTTTGGGGGTTGATCCCCTGGGAGGCGCCGGCGTCCATTATTGGGGACGCATCGCCGAGCGCTATGGTTTGAATTTGACCGTGGTCAACGAAGCGGTTGACCCCACCTTCCGGTTTATGACGGTGGATTGGGATGGTCAAATCAGGATGGACCCTTCCTCGGCTTATGCCATGCAGCGATTGATCGGGATGAAGGACCGCTTCGACCTTGCCTTCGCCTGCGACCCGGACCATGACCGGCACGGCATCGTCACCAAGAGCAGCGGATTGCTCCCGCCCAACCATTATCTTTCCGTCGCCATCTTCCACCTCTTCCAACACCGGCCGCATTGGCGCCAGGAAGCGGCCGTCGGCAAAACGGTGGTGAGCACGCAGATGATTGATCGCGTCGCCGCCAAGCTGGGCCGCAAGCTTTACGAGGTGCCGGTCGGCTTCAAGTGGTTCGTTGATGGCTTGCTCGACGGTTCCCTTGGGTTCGGCGGCGAAGAGAGCGCGGGGGCCTCCTTTGCCCGCCGGGATGGCACGGTTTGGACGACGGACAAAGATGGCATTGTCCCGGCCTTGCTGGCGGCGGAGATCACAGCCCGGATGGGCCGCGATCCAGGCGAAATCTACCGCGAACTCACGCGCGAGTTCGGCGAGCCTTGCTATGACCGCGTTGAGGCGCCAGCCACGCCGGAGCAAAAGGCGCTGCTGGCGAAACTCTCGCCGCAGCAAGTTAAACTGACCGAGTTGGCGGGCGAGAAAATTCAGACGGTCCTGACCCACGCGCCGGGCAACGGCGCTCCCATCGGCGGGTTGAAGGTGGCGGCCGCCAGCGGATGGTTCGCGGCGCGTCCGTCCGGAACCGAAAGCATCTACAAGATTTACGCGGAGAGCTTTCAGGGAGGGGATCATTTGCGGCGCCTCCTGGAGGAAGCCCAGACCATTGTCAGCGATACTTTGGCGGCAACGCCGCCGGAGGCCGGAATTCCGTCCGGGCCAAAAGCAAAGGAGATACCATGAGCAAACAAACCGATGCCGCCCACCCGAGATACGGCCTTCTGCCCGCGGAAGTCGAGGGGTTCGATTCCCTGGCGGAACTGGCCTTGAATCTGCGCTGGTCGTGGAATCATGCCACCGACGAGGTGTGGCGCGCGCTGGATCCTGTGTTGTGGAAAATCACCAAGAACCCCTGGGTGGTTCTGCAAACCGCCTCGCGCGAACGCCTCGAACGCGCGCTGGCCGATCCGGTTTTCCGCAAGAATGTGGATGCCCTGGTGCAGACCCGGCGGCGGGCGCTGGAGGGTCCCGCCTGGTTTCAGCAAAATTATCCGCAGCCGCCTTTAACTTGCGTCGCCTATTTCAGCATGGAATTCATGTTGAGCGAGGCGCTGCCGATCTATTCGGGCGGGCTTGGCAATGTCGCCGGCGATCAGCTCAAAGCCGCCAGCGACTTGGGCGTGCCGGTGGCCGGCGTGGGGCTGCTCTACCAACAAGGCTATTTCCGCCAGGTGATTGACCGGAACGGAGCGCAACAGGCGCTCTTCCCGTACAACGACCCCGGGCAGTTGCCGATCACGCCGTTGCGCCACCCCAACGGCGAGTGGATGCGGCTGGAGATCGCCCTGCCGGGTTACTCGGTCTGGCTGCGCGCCTGGCAGGTCCAGGTCGGCCGCGTCAAGCTCTACTTGCTCGACAGCAATGACGAGGCGAATTATCCGGCTCATCGGGGGATCACCAGCGAGTTGTATGGAGGCGGGCCGGAATTGCGCCTGACCCAGGAGATAATCCTTGGCATCGGCGGATGGATGCTGCTGAACACCCTCGGCATCCAGCCCGAAGTCTATCACCTCAACGAAGGTCACGCGGCCTTCGCCGTGTTGGCGCGCGCCTATGGTTTCATGCAAGCCAGCGGGCAGCCTTTTGAAGTCGCGCTGGCCGCCACGCGCGCGGGGAACCTTTTCACCACCCACACGGCCGTGGCCGCCGGCTTTGACCGTTTCCCGCCGGCTCTCATCGAGCAATATCTCGGGCGGTTTGCGGGGAAGAACCTCGGCATTTCCCTTCACGACCTGCTCGCCCTGGGCCGCCAGAACCCGAACGACCCGTCGGAGAGTTTTCACACGGCCTATCTGGCCATCCGCGGCAGCGGGGCGGTCAACGGCGTCAGCCGCTTGCATGGCAAAGTCAGCCGCCACCTTTTTGAGCCTCTCTTTCCCCACTGGCCGGCGGACGAAGTGCCTGTTGGCCACGTGACCAACGGAGTCCACATGCCGAGTTGGGACTCCGCGGCAGCCGACGAGCTTTGGACCAACCAGTGCAGTAAAAGCCGCTGGCTGGGGACGACGGAAAACCTGGAGCAGGAGATTCGTAGCGTCTCCGACGCCAGTCTTTGGCAATTCCGCCTCGCTTCCACCCAGGCTCTGGTGGAATACGTGCGCGAGAGATTGTCCGGGCAACTGGCCGTCTCCGGCGCATCCTGCGAGGCGGTTGACCAGGCGAAACACATCTTCGATCCCAACGCCTTGATCCTGGGCTTTGCCCGGCGCTTCGCCACCTACAAGCGGCCCAACTTGCTGTTGCACGACCCGGAGCGCCTGCTTCGCCTGTTGACCAATCCGCAGCGCCCCGTGCAACTGATCCTGGCGGGCAAGGCCCATCCGGCAGACCAGCCGGGGCAGGCCCTGATTCAGCAATGGTCCAATTTCATCCGCCGGCCCGAGGCCCGGCCCCATGTTATCTTCCTCAGCGACTACGACATGCATTTGACTGAGCAACTGGTGCAGGGGGTGGATGTCTGGCTGAATACACCCCGGCGGCCCTGGGAGGCCTGTGGCACCAGCGGCATGAAGGTGCTCGTCAACGGCGGCATCAATCTCTCCGAATTGGACGGCTGGTGGGCGGAAGCCTATACCCCTGAAGTGGGGTGGGCTTTGGGGGACGGCCAGGAGCACGGCGACGATCCGGCCTGGGACGCGGCCGACGCCAACACGCTTTACCAACTGCTCGAACGCGAGGTGATCCCTGAATTTTACAACCGCGACGAACACGGCATTCCCACCGCCTGGGTGGCGCGGATGCGCAAGAGCATGGCGCAGTTGACACCCCGCTTCTCCGCCAGCCGCGCGGTGTGCGAATACACCGTGCAACACTACCTCCCGGCCGCCGCCGCCTGCCGCAAGCGCATGGCTGACAAAGGCGCCATCGGCAGTCAAATAGTCGCCTGGCGGCGCGGTCTGGAACAGAAATGGGCCGCGTTGCGCTTCGGCGAAGTGAAGGTGGAAACCCGCGGCGGGCAGCATGTGTTTGAGATTCAAGTCTCTCTCAAGGACCTCGACCCCAAGACGGTGCGGGCGGAGCTTTATGCTGACGGCATCAACGGCGGCGCTCCCGTCCGGCAGGAGATGAATCGCGTTGGCCCATGGGCCGGCGCGCCGGGCGGCTGCCTTTACAGCGCCGCTGTGTCCGCGGCCCGCCCAGTGGCGGACTATACGGCGCGAGTGATACCGCACTGCGACGGCGTGTCCGTTCCTCTTGAAGCCGCTCATATCCTCTGGCAGCGATGATCCAAACTACGGAAGAAGAGAAGCGGCAGTTCCGGGACAAGCTGATCGAGCCCAAGCAGTATATTGATGAATGCAGCGAGGACCTGCCAAAGATCCGGAACTGGAAGCGGAGCAAGCACAAGTCTTAGGGATTTACCCGGGTCAATCCGCGCTTTCGGCGGCTTGACGCAGGGCGAGAAAAGCTTCTTTCAACCCCTGACTGACCGCGCTGTCCGCCTCACGAAGAACGAGGGCTTGATATTGATCGAGAAAATCTTTGCGGAGGCGATGAAAGAGATGCAGGAAATGTCGCAAGAATCCAATACAGTCGAGAACGGCAATTTCGACTCCGCCTGTTTCGTCGTACTTCGACCGGGCATATTCCCGGATTTCGTCAGTCAAGGCCTCGGTAGTGATGAAGATGTAGTTTTGAACGTGTCTTCCTTGTGCGGCAATCTTTTGAAGTGCGCGGTCAATATCGCCACGTTGCACCGTCTTATTCTTCATCTCATAACTTGTCACCACTTTGTCATCGCCAAGCACTGTGATCTGGACATCGCCAACCGCGCCGGTTTGTTCATCGGCGGCATTGTGAGCGGTAAGATTCAGCACACGCTCCCCGAGTCGCTTTTGAGCGGCTTCGTAAGCGGCGGCAACAATCAAAACGGGCAAGCGGCTCGATCCTTTGCAACTCAGATGTTGCCTGATCAAATTCACCGCGTCTTCGGATGAAAGCGGCAGCGCATCCGCCACTCCGCCAAGGCCGGAAAGAAGAGTGTTCAAGCGCGCTTTGCGCGCATCGCGGTCGAGCAAGAGCAATCGAATTGACTCACTCAAAACATCCCGCGCCGATACTTTTCCAGTCCGAACATCGTCGAGAAGCTGTAGCGCACTCTGATACATCGCCATTGGACGCCCAACTAAAACAACTCTTGTGCTCAGCGTTTGATCCATGTTTCGCAAAGTCGGCGTGAGAAAGGCCGTCGTCGAGTTGCAGGGCAAACTGTGCTTCGTGATAAAGTCGCCGATGAATTGCTCGTCATAACTGCGGCCGGAGAAGCAATCCCGGCCGCCGATTTTTGTGTAGGGCTTGCGCGGATCAATTTCCGGGCGATGCACTTTCGCCAGCGTACAGGACATAAGCAGCCGCGCGCCGGCCCGATTGCCTGGACAATTCACAACGGAAAGAACTCGCGCCGCGATTTTCTCGTCGCGAATAAAGGAGTGACTGAGGTTCGCTTGCGCGCGCTTCAGCGCCTCCTCAAGTAGTGTGGAACAATTCTCCATTGGAATGTCTGCCGCAGGCTTTGATTTTACGCGGTTCGTAATTTGTCCAGAGAATTTCCACGCGCGTGTCCTTCGTGGAATGGTTCGTGCGAGCGGGCGAAATCGTTTTGTGCCACTGAGGCGCCGCATAAAGTTCGTCGAGAATTTTCGCCTGATAGTTGGAGAAGGCGACCAAGCCTTGTACGGAATTCAAGACCTGCGCCAGTTCACGATGCTGCGCATCCGTCATTTCAAAACCGTAGGCTTTTGAGTCTCCACGCGTGGAATGGACGTAAGGCGGGTCACAATAAAACAGCGTGGTTGGCGAATCATAGAGTCGAATCACATCCACGGCGGGACGATTTTCGATCTGGACGCGGAGCAACCGCGCTGCCACCGCAGGCAAATCTCTCACCGCGCCGAGCCAACGACTAATGACGCCGCTCATGCCAGCGCGGCTAGTATTCTTGCAATTCGCCCAGCGACCAATGGTCGCGGTTTGCGCGAGACCGGTCCGCACCTGTCGCGCGCGGATGTAAAACCGGCGAGCCCGTTCCAAGGGCGGCAAATCGGGGCTGACCTCACAGGCAATGGCAAATTCCTCGCGCGCGAACGGAGTCAATCCAATGGCTTCAATCAGTCGTTCCTTCTCCTCGCGGAGAACACGGAAGAAATGCACCACTTCGCCGTCGAGGTCATTGAACGTTTCCACCGGCGACGGGTCTCGATTCAAGAGCACCGCGCCCGAGCCGGCGAAAGGCTCGCAGTAATGATGACATTCTGGCAGCAGCGGCAAGAGCCAATCCAAGTGCGAAAATTTTCCACCATACCAGCCGAACGGGATGAGTTTCTTTGTTTCTGAAAGATGGGCGATCGGTGGCGGCGCTGTCCGCCCGCCGCGCCAAGCATCACCTTTGAAATGATATGGGGCTGAATCTTCGCGCAACACCATTGCCTCCGGCTCTTGTCCCGGGCGATTGCGAGATGAGCGAGTTTCTTCTCTCCCCTTTACGCAGGATTTCTTTCTGTGTTTCACCATGGCGGAATTATGCTGGCTGATTCGGAAATTTCGAGGCAAATCTTTGGGAACGGCGCACATATTCTAGGCTCCCCACCCTGGCCCTTGTCTCGATTCCGCCTTCGCTCAACTTCGGCACCACGAACCAACTCCGGGCTAATTCTCCTTGCTCAGTTGAAGCTTCGCTGGGGCGCCGGACTCCCCGCGGAGCGGGATTGGTGGGCGAGCCGCCCACCTTCATCGTAGCCAGGTACGGCAAGTGAATGACCACGGTTCATTTCCAAGGATCGACCACTTTGCAGCCCATGCGCTCGAATGGGGTGGTGTCGCGTGTGACAACTCGGTAACCGCGCGAGCGGACGATGGCGGCGATCAATGAATCGCGCAGGGGCAGCGGCCCAATCGCGCTGGCCATCACTTCTCCCCAAACCGCCGCCGCGCGAGTGTCGAAATTCAAAACGCGATATTTTCGTGGAAGCTCGGACGCGAATCTTTTGATGCGGTCGTAGTCCGGGTGGTTTGGTTCCAAAGAGTGGAAACCGTGCCAGACTTCGGCCAATGTGACAGTGGTGATGAAAAGGCAGGCCGGGTCTTGGGCGTCATGCCAGGCAATCAAGCCGGGATTGGGTCGCGGTTTCTCCGTCTCGCTGACCGCGTTCGTGTCGAGCACGAAGTTCACAGGTGAACGGGTTTGACGAGGTCGTCAGGCATTCGCGGCGGCTCCCAATCGGTGGTGAATCGAACCGAGTCCTGCCACGACTTGAGCTTTTGCATGGAACGGCGGGCCGCGTTTTTGCGACGCGATGTCCGAACAGGTTGTTCCAGAGAAGTCCCATTTGCCTGCCGCGCGGTCAGCCAACCCAACAATTCGCGGGCCTGGCCTGCGGACAGTCTCTTGACTTTTCTGACAGCGAGTTCAACCGTGCTCATGCTGGATAAGTTAGCCAGGAAACCGGTTTGGAGCAAGCAGGTTTTGGGTTCGGCGGTGTGCCCGCCTCCTTGCGGAGGGCCTCCTGCGCCCTGGAATTGCGCCGGTTTCAACCTTGTGCGGTATTTGCTCATTGTTCTCCGCGTCAAAGAAACATCCTTTCCATTTTTTGAGTCTTTTCAGGCTTGGTTTTTCGCGTCCAATCCGGTAGAGTTCCGCAAAAATACAGACGTTAATAAACACCATTCACCATTCACCATTCATAATTCATAATTCATAATTCTTCATGAGCAACCTCGCGTTCCAAACCAAATTGAAGCGGCTGCAGCGGGAGCATGAGCAACTGATCCGGCGTCCCAATCGCCCGCAAAGGAGCGGCTGCGGCATCTTTGAACGCTACGACCATCCGGTGCTCACCGCCGAACACACCCCGCTGTTCTGGCGTTATGATCTCGACCCCGCCAGCAATCCGCGCTTGATGACCCGGTTGGGCATCAACTGCGCCTTCAACGTCGGCGCCATGGGCTGGAACGGCCATATCGTCTTGATGGCGCGCGTGGAAGGCTGGGATCGCAAGTCCTTCTTCGCCGTGGCCGAAAGCAAAAGCGGCGTGGATGGTTTCCGCTTCTGGGATTATCCGGTCCGCATGCCGGAACTGGAAGAACAGGAAACCAACCTTTACGACATGCGCCTGGTGCGCCACCAGGACGGCTGGATTTACGGCCTGTTCTGCGCCGAGCGGCACGATGATTCCAAGCCCGGCGATCTGTCCGCCGCCATCGCCCGTTGCGGCATTGCCCGCACCCGGGACCTGATTCAGTGGCAGCGCCTGCCCGATCTCCAGACCAGCGGCTCCTTGCACCAGCGCAATTGCGTGCTCCACCCTGAATTCGTTGGCGGCAAGTATGCCTTTTACACCCGGCCCATGACGGATTTTGCCGCGCCCGGCTCGGGCGATGGCATCGGCTGGGGGTTGTGCGACGACATCACCAAGCCCGTCGTCAGCCGCGAGCAGATCATTGACCGGCGCCTTTACCACACCATCAAGGAAGGCAAGAACGGCCTCGGCCCCGCTCCCCTCAAGACCCGCCAGGGCTGGCTTCATCTCGCGCATGGCGTGCGCAACACCGCCGCCGGATTGCGTTATGTCCTCTATATGTTCCTGTGCGATCTGAACGATCCCGCCAAAGTCGTCCATGCGCCGGGCGGTTATTTCATGGCCCCGGAAGGCGGCGAACGCGTCGGCGATGTCTCCAACGTCCTTTTCGCCAACGGCTGGGTCGCCCGGCCCAACGGCGACGTCTTCATTTACTATGGCTCCTCGGACACCCGCACCCATGTCGCCACCAGCACGGTGGACAAACTGCTTGACTACGTCCTCAACACGCCCGAAGACGGCCTGCGCTCGAAAATTTGCGTGGAGCAGCGTTGCCGGCTGATCGAGAGAAACTTGCGTTTCGCCTCCAAAAAAACAAAACGCGGCGTTCCGGGCCGTTCCGCGTCCAAACCATAACCCGGCAGGGCGAGACTCTGTCGAGCCGTGACTCCTGCACCGCCCTGCATAACATCCAAGACATAACTTATGAAAGTTCTCTTCATCGGCGGGACCGGTTTCATCAGCACCTCGGTCAGCCGCCTGGCGGTGGCCAGGGGCCTGCATCTCTACCATCTCAATCGCGGGCTGCGCAAAACGGACTTGACCGGCGTTCACAGCCTGATCGCCGACATTCACCAGCCCGAACAGGCCCGCGCCGCCCTGGGGGACCACCAATTTGACGCGGTGGTGGATTGGACGGCCTTTACCCCGGACCACATTGAGCGCGATCTGGCCCTTTTTCGGGGCCGCGTCAAACAGTTCGTTCTTATCAGCTCCGCCTCCGCTTACCAGAAGCCGCCCAGCCACCATGTCATCCGCGAGTCCACCCCGTTGCACAATCCCTACTGGGACTACTCGCGCAACAAAATCGCCTGTGAAGAACGGCTCACCCGCGCCTGGCGCGAGGAAGGTTTTCCGGCCACCATTGTCCGCCCTTCGCTCACTTATGGCGAGGCCAACTTCCCCGTGGCGATGGGCGGCTGGGGCTGCTTCACCCTGGCTGATCGCCTGCGCAAACGCCGTCCCATCATTGTCCACGGCGATGGTTCCTCGCTCTGGGTGACCACCCACGCCGAGGATTTCGCCCGCGGATTCCTCGGCTTGCTCGGCAACCCCTGCGCCATCGGCGACGCCTTTCACATCACCACCGACGAGGTCCTCACCTGGAATCAAATCTACGAAACGATCGCCGACGCCCTGGGCGTCAAGGCGAACCTGGTCCACATTGCCACGGAGACGCTGGTCAAAGTGGCCCCGGCGCTGACCGGCCCCCTGCTCGGCGACAAAGCCTGGAGCGTCGTTTTTGATAATACTAAAATCAAGGAGTTCGTGCCGGGATTCCAGGCCGTCATCCCTTTCCGCGAAGGCATCCGCCGGACGGTGGCGTGGTTCGAGGCCGACCAAAGCCGGCAGCGCGTGGACCCGGCCATCAACGCCGAATTGGACCGCATCCTGTCCGCCTGCGCGCCCAAAACCTCTTGAACGGACAGTGCCGCTGGAGCGCCGCCCTGCCGGGGAGGAATTGTGAATTGTGAATTTTGAATGTTGAAGAGTGAATGCCGAACTCAAAATAACTCGAAATATCTCAAAATATCTCAAAATAACTCGAATGAGGGGTTCGCGCATCAAGCGCCATCTGCCGGAGAAAACGAAGTCCGAAAAGCAGAAGAGCGGGAATCCCGTCTTCGTTCTGTCTCCATCCGTCCATTCGTTCCTTACCATACGCGGGCAATTATATAGCTGATAAGTATGGATGTCAATGGAAAAATGCGAAAAAATGCGGGTTTATGCAAGGCCCTAACCGAAATTTCATGGTTGGAGGGCGGTTTTGACTTTTTTTCGGCTGTGGCGCGACGCAAGTCGTTGAATGCCAAGGCCCGCGTTTTCCAAATCCCGCAAGTGGAGACCTACCCCCTTCCACACCCTTGCGCGGAAGTGATAGACTGCCCGCCAACACTATGTTTTTGCGCTATAACACCCGCAACAAAGACGGCAAGCAGCATCGCTATTGGTTATGCAAATTTTTCCATGACCAATATTATCCAAAGTTCGGGGTTATGCTCAGATGAGATTTTTTGGCCGGCAAAATAGGGATTGCGTTTGGCTGGCATGAGAGTAGGAGGCAGCATGGCGAAGTGTTGAAAGCGCAACGCGTTTTCCACTTTGCCATGATTGAGCAACTTTTCAAAAGGGCCAAAGTCCGCCGCCGAATGGCGGCGGGCCAACTTGGCATAACGCTGGCGCCCTTCGTCTTGAGTTTGCGCGCACGCGGATACAGCCTTTTTTCGATACAGTCGTACGTTCGGATCGTCGAGCACTTCGGGCTGTGGTTGAAGCAGGGGAAGATTGCGACCCGGCACATCAACCAGGCGCACCAGTTTCAGTTTCTGAGGCATCACTTGCCGCGATGCCGCTGTCCAAAACCCGCATCCAAAAGCGCTCATCGGTGTCGCGCAGCACTGAACCTGTTTTTTGCGTTTCTGCGAGAACGGAAGTTGATTGTTGACCCCGGCCATCGGGCGGCTGCGCCCACCGTGGCGGACCGGCTCATGGTGGCGTACGACCAACACCTGAGCCGGGTTCGCGGTCTGTCGGTTTCAACCCGACGAACCCGGCAGCACTACGCTCGGCAGTTTCTGGAATGGAGGTTTGGCAGGCGGCCACCTGGCCTATTAGGTCTGCGTCCGGAAGATGTGGCCGGCTATGTGAACCACCGGGCGCGAGAACTGAGCCTTTCCGGGATCCATGATTTGACAGTCGGCCTTCGCAGTTTTCTTGGATTCCTGGAGTTTTCGGGACGCATCGGCGCCAAGCTTTCCGGCTCCGTTGCCCATCCGGTGCAGCGACCGGCTTATCCGCTTGCAAAGGTGTTGGATTGGAACCAATGGAAAGTGTTCTTGAAGAGCTTTCCCCGCCACACCCCTACGGGCTGGCGCGATTACGCCATCGCCCTCTGTCTGTCCCTGTTGGCATTGCGGGCTGGTGAGGTCATCGCTTTGAGTTTGGACGATTTGAACTGGCGGGAGATGACCTTGTGTTTAGCTCAAACCAAGCAGCAGAGACAACGGTTGTTGCCATTGGCCGCTCCGCTCGCCCAGGCGTTGGCGAAATACCTTCAGCACGGGCGTCCTTCGACCCGCAGCCGGGCTTTGTTTGTCTGCCATCGGCCTCCAGTGGGCGAACCTCTGAAGTTGAGCCGTGTGCGGGGGATTATTCAGCGGGCTTTCGCTCGCGCCGGGATTGATGCCACCGGCACTCATATTCTGCGCCACACTTGGGCCACTTGGGCTCATCGCCGCGGCGCCAGCCTGAAGCTGGTTGCCGATGTGCTGGGCCACAGATCTTTGAACACCACGACCCGCTACGCTCACCTCAACTTGGAAGAACTCCGCCAAGCCGCTCTGCCTTGGCCCGGCAAGGAACGATGAAAATGACCAGCATGCGTTCACGCGTACAGGCCTATTTGGCCCAGCGGCGAGCCTTGGGTTTCGAACTTGATCGGCAGGGACGCCAACTGGAGGATTTCGCTCGTTATGCCGATGGCCGCCGCCACCGTGGTTTTTTGACAAGGCAACTGGCGATTCAGTGGGCCTGTCTTCCCAAGGGAGGGCAACGATCTTATTGGGCGGGGCGGCTGCAGGTCGTCCGCACTTTTGCGCAGCACCTTTTACTGACCGAACCGAAAACTCAGATTCCCCCACGCCACCTGTTCGGTTCGGCCAACCGGCGCCAACCGCCCCACCTCTACAGCGCGGCACAGATCCGACTCCTGTTGCGCCGGGCAGGGCAGTTAACGGGGAGACTGCGACCGCACACTTTCCATACCTTGATTGGTTTGTTGGCCTGCACCGGGCTGCGCATCTCCGAGGCGCTGGCGCTCAAGTTGGAGGACGTTGATCTGCAACAGTCGCTGCTCACGGTTCGGGAAAGCAAGTACGGCAAGAGTCGAATAGTGCCTCTGCACCGGACGGCGATTCCACGGCTGCGGGCCTACGCCACGCGCCGTCAAAAGCTCTTTCCGCTCGCCACCTGCTTCTTCGTGTCGGAACGAGGCAGCCCTCTGGCTCTGGGCACGGTGGACCACCTCTTCATGACGTTGCGGCAAGGGATTCCTTATAACCAGCGGCCCCCCTCGCTTGCACGATTTTCGTCACACCGTAGCCTGCCAGGTTTTGCAGCGTTGGCAGGCCAGCCGGAAAGGAGCCGGCCAGCGCATCGCAGTCTTATCTCGTTTCCTTGGACATGCTCAGGTCACCGACACTTACTGGTACTTCACCGCTTTTCCCAAACTGATGGCGGAGGCGGAGCGGCATTCCACACGTACCCGCCATGAAAACTCCTGAACTGGGACCCTGGCTACAGCGCTTTTTCCGCGAACATCTCTCCACCCAGCGCAACGTCAGTCACGCCACCATCCTGGCCTACCGCGACACCTTTGGACTTTTGCTCCGCTATCTGCGTAAAAAACACCCGCACTCCGGCCCGGATTTAACTCTGGATATCCTCACCCCCAACACCGTTCTATCATTCTTGGAGCACTTGGAGCATCAACGCGGCAACACCATCCGAACCCGCAACGCCCGATTGGCGGCCATTCGTTGCTTTGTGCATTATCTGACCGACTGGCTTGGTCCCGAGATTCCCGTCTGCGTGCCTCGAATCCTGGCCATTCCCCGCAAGCGGCATGCCCAACGGCTGATGGATTTTCTCAACCGGCAGGAAGTGGAAGCCATTCTGAGCGCCACACCAGACACCTGGACTGGACGCCGCGATCACCTCCTGTTCTTGCTCCTCTACAATACGGGTGCCCGAATCTCGGAAATCCTTGGCCTGCGGGTGAAGGATATCAACTCCGGCGGCAAACAGGTGGAGTTGCTGGGCAAGGGACGCAAACATCGGGTGCTGCCGATATGGCGCCAGACTCAAAGCCGAGTGCGCCGTTGGCTCCAGGAAAACCGGTCTGCTCCTGACTCCCCTCTGCTGCCCAACCGCTTCGGACAACGATTGAGCAGGGCTGGCGCCGCCTTTCAACTCCACAAATTGGTTGAACGAGCCTCCGCCAAGGTCCCCACGCTGAAAAAGCGCCGCACCTCGCCGCATACCTTTCGACACGCGACCGCCATGAATTTGCTCGAAGGGGGCGTCTCGTTGGAAGTGATCGCTCTGTTCCTCGGGCACGAGAGTCCGACAACCACTCACTGTTACCTGGAGGCCAGCCTGGCCATGAAGAAGCAAGCCGTGGAGAAAATCTCTTTGACGAGCAGCCAGCCGAGTCGCTTCCGTCCCACAAATCAGCTGCTTCGCTTCCTGGAAAGCCTGTAGTTATGGAAAGTTCCCCGTGCAGAAACCCCTGTCGGTCCAACATCCCCAAATCTCATCTGAGCATAACCCCGAACTTTGGATAATATTGGAGCGTGGTCGAGAACCGGCGATTGCGCGCGGGGCATACCACGCAGCGCACCGTCCTTTACCTGGGTGAGGTCAACGACACACAGCAGGCGGCCTGGCGCAAGAGCCTGGACGTGATCAACGAAGCCAATCAGGCGACCGAGCAAGTTTGCCTCTTCCCCGAAGACCGGGAGATTGCGCCGGAGGTTCTCAACGGGCTGCACCTCAAGCTCTCCGAGTTGACGCTGCAACGCCCGCGGGTTTTCGGCGATTGCTGGCTGGGATGCCGTCTGTGGGATGAACTGGAACTGGACACCTTTTGGCGCGAGCGCCTGCCCGATGGCAAGGCGGAGGTGCCGTGGTTCAAAGTGCTCGAATTGTTGACAGTGCGCCAACTCGTGGCTCCGGGCAGCAAGTGGCACTTGCACCGGCGCTGGTTTGTTTCCAGCGCGATGGATCAGTTGCTGGAGGAGGACTTCGCGGTGGCGGCCAAGAACCGCCTCTATGAATGTCTGGACCGGATTGACCGGCACCGGGCCGATCTGTTCACCCATTTGCAAGGACGCTGGAAGGACCTCTTCGGCGCCACTTACGACCTGCTGCTCTATGATTTGACCAGCACGTATTTCGAAGGCGAAATGGAAGAGGCGCCCAAAGCCAGACACGGTTACAGCCGCGACAAACGCCCCGATTGCCGGCAGGTGGTCATCGCGGTGGTGCTCAGCGCGCAGGGATTCCCGCTGGCCTATGAAATCATGCCCGGCAACACCAGCGACAAAACCACGCTCCGGTTGTTTCTGGAAAAAATCCAGGTCCAATATGGCAAGGCCCGGCGCATTTGGATCATGGACCGGGGCATCCCCACCGAGAAGATCTTGCGGCAAATGCGCCGGAGCAAACCGCCGGTGGGGTATCTGGTCGGCACGCCGCGCGGGCGGTGGGATCAATTCAAGGATCAATTTGCAAAAGTGCCGTGGCAGAAACTGCGGGACTCTGTCGAGGTCAAACTGCTCTCTCAAGGCCGGGAGGTCTATGTGCTGGCCAAGAGCCAGGGCCGGCGCGAAAAGGAAACGGCCATCCGCCGCAAGAAACTGGCCCGGCTCCTGCGCACTCTGCGCAAGCTGCGCCGCGCCCGCCGCCGGCCCTGGAAACGCGACACCCTCCTGCACAAGCTGGGCGCGGCCCACAAGGAGGCGGGCCGGGCGTGGAACTTTGTCAAGATTACTGTGCCCAAGGCGCGCCAGCCCGTCAACCGCGACACCTTCCGGTTTGAGTTGTTGAAAGACAAGCTCCGCGACGCCCAGGAGCGCGACGGCCATTATCTGCTGCGCGGCTTCGCGGCCGGCGATCAGGCCGCGCCGCTGTGGGAGCGATACATGCAGTTGACAGAAATCGAGGCCGCGTTCCGGACGCTCAAAAGCGATCTGCAACTGCGTCCCATCCGCCACCATGTCGAGTTGCGGATCGAGGCCCACATTCTGGTCTGTTTTCTGGCCTATTGTTTGAACATGACCTTGCGCAAGCGGCTGCAAGCCCACGCGCCGGGACTGACCTCGAGGGCGGTATTGGAAACCCTTTCCGGCATCCTGATGCTGGACGTCCATGTGCCGTTGGCCGACGGGCGGGAACTGGTGATGCCACGCTATACGCAACCGGAAGCCGAACATCGGCTGGTCTTGGAGAAACTGGGTTGGCAGTTGCCACCCCAGCCGCCGCCGCGCATCCGCCGGGCACAAGTTCCAACTCCCCCAAAAGACCTCGAGACGAAGTCCAAAATGTAGTGGCGACCTTTTGGATCGTTGCCTTGCAAATCAACGACTTACGCTGCCGCCCACCCCCCAACCATGAAATTTCGGCTAATCATCAAAGCATTACGAAGTCTAGCCAGTCTTTAAGACCTCCTACTGCTAACGCCCGCTGCGAACGCGTCCACCAAGAAGCAAGCCTTTCCATTGTTGTCAGGACAGGCAAGGCTCTCCAAAAAAGTGAAGCGCCCCCCATCAAAAATTGGTGTATCGCCCGCATTGACTTGGAGCGGGGCACAGTTCATATTGGCATAATGAGCTTCGACATTTCGCCGCTGCTGGACCAATGGGATTATCAGCCCGGCCTGCTTGCGGTCAGGAAATTCCTCGGCAAGGACGGCTTGGAGAAAATACAGCTTCGCGTGGACCTGGGCTTGCTGCAAATGAACGCGCGGGGCCGCCCCGACGGCAAGCACCCCTACGGGCGCGAATCCCTGCTGGAGTTTTACCGGGCGCAAATGGATAAGTTTCAAAAGGAGCGGCGCGGGGATGAAAAGAGTTTCCGGCTCACGCCGGAGGATTGCGGGCGGCTGCAGCAGGAGGCGCTGCAATATCATCACCGCTACATCTGCCTGTTCCAATTGGAGGAGTTCGACGCGGTGTTGCGCGACACGGAACGCAACCTGCAGGTGTTCGATTTTGTGCAGCAGCACGCCGGCTCGGAGGAGATGGCCTGGGCGCTGCAACAGTTTCGCCCCCAGCTCTTGATGATGCGAATTCGCGCCCGCGGCGCCCTCGCCCTCAAGGCCAATCACTACGATCAAGTCCTGCAACTGGTGGAGGGCGGCGTGGAGGAATTGCGGCAGTTCTACCGCGAACACGATCGGGCGGACCTGATGGAGCAAAGCGGCGAGATTCAGTCGTTGGAATCCTGGCTGCAGGAAATCCAGGCCAAACGGCCCCGCTCCGCCCGCGAACGCCTGGAAAGCGCCCTCAACGAAGCTGTCAAGAACGAGGACTATGAGAAAGCGGCCCAAGTGCGGGACGCCTTGCGCAATCTCAAGGAAGAGCTGGGGTGAAGTTCGGACCGGGGGCGCTTTTCACTTTTTTGGGCAGCCTCTCCCGATCTTAATTTCCCGATCTTAATCTTGCTCTTAATCCTACTCTTAATCTTAATCCTCATCCGGTTGCATGGAGGAAGATTAAGATTAAGATTAGGATTAAGATTAAGAAACAGCGACCCGAAAAAGTGAAGTGCGGCCCTGCCGGGGGCCGGGGTGAGAACTGAGAAACCGGCGCCCCCTCAATTGCCGCGCGGACGAAAAGTGAGGTGAAAATCCCTGGCGGTGGGCACGGGGGCGGCAATGGCCAGGGGCAGAGTTTCCTTGGGGAACAGTGTGCAGGGCGGTTCCTCCATGAAAATGCCCAGCGAGGCGCCATCCTTGTCCAGCCAATCCACCTGGTAAACAATCGTTTTGGCGGAGGCGGTGAGATTCTTTACGTCCACCTGGAATTTCAAGTAGCCTTGTGTTGCGGGCATGTCCCAAACTTTAACGACCTGCAAAATGCCGCCCAGCGCCGGATCCACCGTCACCCGTTTGTCCGCCAGTTTCGCGGCGGGCTGGGCCGATTCGGCGGGGTGGGCGGCGGGAGAAGCGCAGCCCGTCAGCAGGAGCAACGCCAGGAGCAACAGTGCGGCTTTCATTTGCCGGGCAATCTACCGGAACCGCCCCGACGATTCCATCAGAAAGAGGTAGTGCCTTAATTCAATTGTTGTGGTGTCGGCGCTGTGCGCCGATGTCGAGCCACAGGCTCGACGCTGCACTAAATTAAGGCACTACCGAGAAAGAAGATGCAACTTGAGGGTCACGATCAGCGGCGCTGCCGTCCAGCTTCTCACGGCAAATGGGCGCGGTAGAAACGAGAGGCGGAAGCGGCGCTCTGCGGGTCGCTGAAAAAGAGCGGGCCGGGGCCGAAAGTGTTGGTCCAAATTGGAAGCCAGGCCAGCAAATCGGAGGAGGCTTCGACGAGCACCAACTGGCCGGTCGGGCCGATGAGATTGAACCCAAATTGGCCCTGGCTGAAGCCAAAGGGCGGCGCGGAGCTGAGAATCGCCGGCGGCAGAAATCCGATGCGGATGGTGTTATTGTCCATGTCGGCCACAAAGACGCTGCCCTTCCCGTCCACCGCCAAACTGAACGGCTGGTTAAACAAAGCGTTGGCGCCCGGGCCGTTGTTGGTGCCGGTGATCCGGGGTTGGCCGCCGAGGGTGCTCGATACCCAGTTGGCGCCAAGGGGCGTCAGTTTGCGGATGGTGTCGTTGCCTTGGTCGGCCACATAGACATTGCCGTTGGTGTCCACGGCCACGCCGGCGGGACTGTTAAATTGGGCCGTGTTGGTTCCATCCGTAGCGCCGGGCTTGACCGGCCCGCGCCCGGCTATGGTGGTGACGATCCAGTTCGTCCCGGAAGGGGTCAACTTCCGGATGTCGTTGTTGGCCTGATCGGCCACGAAGAGATTGCCCTGGTTGTCCACGGCCACGCCCGTGGGGTTGTTAAACTGAGCCGCCGTATTCGTGCCATCCGCAGCGCCGTTCGTGTTCGGCCCCTGCCCGGCGATAGTGGCAACGACCCAGTTGGTCGTTCCCGCCACCGGCGTGATTTTGCGAATGCCGTTGTTGTACTGATCGGCCACGAAGACATTGCTGTTGGCATCCACCGCGATGCCTGCCGGCCCGTTGAAGCGGGCGGTTGCCTTCGTGCCATCATGGCTGCCCAGACTGCCGTTTCCCGCGATGGTGGTCACGACCCAGTTGGTCGTGCCGGTCACCGGGGTGACTTTGCGGATGGCGTTATTGCCGGTGTCGGCCACAAAGAGATTGCCGGCCGGGTCCGCGGCGATGCCGGTGGGGACATTGAACCAGGCGGAGGTATTGGCGCCGTCACGCAGCCCGAATGCAGCGATGGTTCCGGCGATGGTGCTGACGACCCAATTCGTGCCGACCGGGGTGACTTTGCGGATGGTGCAATTAAACTGATCGGCAATATAAAGATTACCCTGGCTGTCAGCGGCGACGCCGGCAGGGAAGGAGAACTGGGCGTTGCCATTGGCGCCATCCGTGCATCCGCCGTAGGTGTTGGTGGCGTTGCCGGCGGCGTTGCGGAAGGTGTAGCTCTGCGCCTGCCCGCTCCCCGCGATGACCCACAGCGCCAACCCCGGCCCGGCTAACAGGCATCTCATCGTTCTCATCACGGGTCCGCGGATCTGCATAATGACTTTAGCCGCATCCCCGCGGTTTTGTCAATTCAATTCTCGGCCCTTGCTTTGTTGAGCGATGAGGGATCCTATTTCACCTTCACTTCAGCGGCTGGATCCCCGCCGGAGCGGCCCGGGCGGCATCCCCAGGCAGCAGGTTTTCGATGATGCGCTTGGTTTCTCCCGGCATCAGGCGGCCCGCTTGATCATAATGCAATTGAATCACCCAGGAAAAAACTCCGTCCGGCCATTTGCCCTCTGGCAGCAGCTTGGCGGGATCGGCGCCCAGGGCTTGAATGAGGGCGGGGATTTGCTCGTGGTGCCAGCAGATGAGGATTTGCCTGCCGTGCGGCCGGGCTTGCAGTTCGGCAGCCAGTTGGTCTGACTCCTTGTTTTTGTAACGCGTGTCCAGGGGAAGGCCGAGCGACCGGCTCAAGGGTTCCAGGGTCAGGCGGGGGCGATGGCTGTTTTTGGAATCGGCGGTGGCGATGAGGCAGTCCAGGCTCAACGGTTTGGAGTCCACGATCAAGCTCCGGAAATAATTGGTGTAGGCGTCGGCCCGTTGGGCGCCCGCGGCAGTCAGTTCCAGGCCGGTCTCCGGTTTTTCGGCGTGGCGGATGATCAAGATCACCACATTGCGCAGGGCGTTGGAATCTTTGACCGCCGGCGTGTTGGTCGCGGGAGGCTGGGCCAGGCAAGCCGTTACCGCCAGGGCCACGCAGGCGCAGCAGAGGAGCCAGCGTTTTGTTTTCATGATTCGCTCAATAAGTTTTTAGCATAGTTTAGAAAACCTGCAATAGCCAGAGGTAAAACCATGGCGTCGCTTGACCATCCGCACATTTCATTTAAAGTGAGGAAGCGTTATGAAAAGAGTGCTGATCCTGCTTTGTATTGGACTTGTGGCTGCCGCGCTTGTGGATGGACAAACCAATTCGGTTCCATCCGCGGTGGTTCCCAGGCCGACTGTGGAAACATTGGTCTGTATTCGGCATGGCGAAAAGCCAGTGGGAGGGCTCGGACAACTGACCTGCCGTGGTCTCAATCGAGCCTTGGCCCTGGCCAAAGTTCTGCCGGCCAAGTATCCCACGCCGCAGTTTGTGTTTGCGCCCAATCCCACTCAGAAGTCGGATGGCGACAACTACTATTATGTTCGTCCTCTGGCGACCATTGAGCCGACGGCCATTCATTGCGGCCTGCCGGTCAACACGCAGTTTGGCTTCAGACAGATCCGGGAGCTGGAGGGGGAGCTTGAGAAGGAGGCCTACCAAAACGCCACCATTTATATCGCCTGGGAGCATGTTCTCCTCGACGATTTTGCCAAAGACATGCTCCAGAGGCATGGCGGCGACTCGACCCAGGTTCCGGCCTGGCCGGCCCAGGATTATGACAGCATTTTCCTGATCAAGATCACTCGTGACAAGGGCCGGGAATCGGTCGCTTTTACAATTGATCACGAGGGATTGAATGATTTGAGCGATGATTGCCCCTGAGCAAGGCTAATTCGGAAGGCAGTATTGTTCGTTCCAATCCACCATCAAGCAGCCTGGCGAACGCGTGGGGCTTGCGCCCGGCTGATCAACTCCCCGGGGGAGGAACCACACTGCCGTCGCAAACCCAGTTGATGTCCGGCCTGCCGGGATCGGCGGCCTGGCCATTGATCGGCACGCAGATATAGTCATATTTGTAATACCGGACGTGCCCATCGCTGAACATGATGTTCGCCCCCTGGTCGTGCCGGGAGGATTCACGGGTGGTGTAGCACTGCGGGCTGCCTAGAATGTCCAGGTTGACGCTGGTGCTTCCGTAGAAGGGCGATTCGTTTTCATGGGTGCGGTTGTCGGAAAACATCACGAAAGCCGCGGGATGAGCCACCGCTGACTGCTTCAAGAGCGTTCCATCAGGCGCGCTTTCGGGAATTCCCTTGGAATTCATGCCGTAGTTGAAAATGACCTGGCCATGCGGGATGGTCGGATCAATGGGCAGGAGATCCGAGGTGGGGCATTTGAAAATGGTCTTGCTGGTGTTGTACGCATCCGAGGCGCCGCTGATGGCATATTGCCACAGAGGCTGGGACTGGATATAGGGCGGAAGGGCGTTAAACCAAGCGTCCATTCCGTAAGAAGTGCCTTTCGCGACGTTCTCGACCTGGATATCGGTGAGGCCAATCCAGAAAGGAGTGTCCTCATCGTAGCCGGGCGGGGTGATGGGAGGATTGGCGGGAATTTTGGTCGCGGGAAAGGCGCCTTTGTTGTCATCCAAGTACATGGCTTGGGCGTAACCCCATTGTCTGAGATTGCTGGAACAGGCGGCGCGATGGGCTTTTTCCTTGGCTTTGGCCAGGGCCGGGAGGAGCAGAGCTGCCAAAATCCCGATGATGACGACCACGACCAGCAACTCGATCAGTGTAAAGGCCCGATGATGTTTAGCGTTCATAAACCATGCACAATCATTTCTGGATTTCAGGGCTGCAACGACCAAGCAAAAAATCCTGCGAACGACGGTATCGTAAACCGGAATTATTACGATTAGGTGGCGGAATTGTTAAGATTGTGTGACGAATTATCCCCGCTAATTCTTTGCATAAAAAGTCACATAATCGTAACAAAGTCGAAACAAGGACGCCACAATCGTCTGCTTTATTGTTGTCTTACGCTCGTCGAGCCGCCTGGTCGCGGTGGCACGGGGAGCAATAGAGCAAAGCTATATCCAAACAGTTGATGAACCACATGAACATTCGCAAAATGACCCTCGCGTTAGGGATGGCCGGTTTGGTCGTGGGGACGGCCCATGCCCAGTTTTCACCTCGCAAGCTCGCCGTCCTGCGCGCGGGCGACAACGGCACCAGCGGCGCCTCGGATATTCTCGACGGCCATCAGGCGCCGGCATTTATTGACGAATATGATCCGGTTACCAACATTACTATTCCAGGCGCCGACGTGGGCACCAACGGCCCTGTCTTTTCCGTCGCCATTCCCACGAACGATCCGGTCATCGTCCCGCCCTACGCCGCCCTGTGGTTTAACGGCCATGCCGGCACCGAGGGCTATCTGGCTCTGTCGGGTGACGCCAGCACCCTGGCTTTTTCCGGTTACGGAGGCAATATCCTGGCGGTGCCGGGAACGCCCTCCCAACTCAACATTCCCCGGGGCCTTTGTGTGATTGACGTGGAGGGCAACAGCTATATTCCCTACGAAGGCTCGGCGTGGTATGGACTTGGGGCCGGCACCCAGACCAACCCCCGGGGAGCGGTTTCGGACAACGGCACCAACAATTTCTTTGGCTCCGGCAGCCTCGACGGCAACGAATGGTATCAACCGGGCAACGCCAGCACGCCGGAGTCCATCCAGAACCTCAGCAGCGTGCGGGCCGTCAAATTCATCAACGGTTTTTTCTACACCAGCCTGCAAGGGAATGATGGCGGGTCGCAATATCCGCCGGGCATTTATGATTACTCGCCCGTCAATTCGAGCGCCGTTCTTCTTCCCCCGGTGGCGCTGCCGGAAGGCGACATTTTCTTTCTCAATCTGGTGGTCCCCGCCTCGCCCCTCTACCCCAATGTGGAATCATTTGATCTCAGCCCGCAGAGGAACATTGCCTACATCGCCGATTCCACTTACGGCATTCAAAAGTATGTCGAAGTGGCGGGCAACTGGACCCTGGCCTGCGCTTTCGGGATCACCAACAACACCAGCGGCAGCGTCACCAGCTTCCCGGCCAGCTACACCGGCTGCTTTGGATTGGTGGTGGATTGGACCGGAAGCTATCCGGTCGTCTTCGCCACCACCACCGAAGGCACGGGCGGATACACCCACGCCAATCGCCTCATTCGCCTTGATGACAACTACAATTTCACCGACGGCAACCTGCACACCAACATCACCGTCACCACCCTGGCCACGGGTTGGTCGGGCAACATTGTCTTTCGCGGTCTGGCCTGGACTCCCGATCGCCGGCCGGTCATCACGAGCAATCCCCCCAGCCAGTCCGTGGTGAATGGCGCCGCGGTTAAATTCACCGTCGGCG